>ERZ1026933.1057-NODE-1057-length-10156-cov-6.141372_pt1 | contig 10156 bp, 8 predicted proteins | sample MGYA00519252_ERZ1026933 | MGnify/ENA primary metagenome ERZ1026933 (study PRJEB26926, sample SAMN06164828) | human gut metagenome | biome: ENVO:00009003; feature: ENVO:2100002; material: ENVO:00002003 | host: Homo sapiens | place: USA | collected 2012 ... | reverse complement strand
ATTTGGATTTTGTTGAAATAGTACAAGAATACTTTGTTTTCAGATAGGCTCTAAAATGTTTTCCGATTTTTCACAATGCGGGGCCTTCTGTGTAATTTCCACACAGCACGCCCCTTGGAAAAGATGGATTCTGGCGGGATTTTTGGTTGCAAAACTGGAAACAGTAGGGTATAATGTCTGGTAATTGAAAAAACCCAAGGAAATGAGAGGGATTATCATGGCTGAAATGACTGAAAGCAAAAACTTTATCCACGCATTCATCGACGAGGACATCGCCCCCGGCGGGCAGTTTGCCGGGCAGACCGTCCATACCCGGTTTCCGCCGGAACCCAACGGCTATCTGCATATCGGCCACTGCAAGGCGCTGATCATCGACTTCGGCACCGCCGAGAAGTACAATGGCCTGTGCAACCTCCGCATGGACGACACCAACCCCACCAAAGAGGATGTGGAGTTTGTGGAAGCCATCAAGGAGGACATCCACTGGCTGGGCTTCGACTGGGGCGACCGCTTCTACTACGGCTCCGACTATTTTGAGAAGGACTACGAATACGCGGTGGAGCTGATCAAGAAGGGGCTGGCCTACGTCTGCGAGCTGACGCCGGAGCAGTTCAAGGAGTACCGGGGCGACCTGAATACCCCCGCCGTTTCCCCTTACCGCGACCGCCCCATTGAGGAAAGTCTGGACCTGTTCGCCAGAATGCGCGCCGGAGAATTTGAGGACAACCGTTATACCCTCCGTGCCAAGATCGATCTGGCTTCCGGCAACTTCAATATGCGCGACCCGGTCATCTATCGCATCCGTCATATGCACCACCACCGTCAGGGAGACAAGTGGTGCATCTACCCCATGTACGACTTTGCACACCCCATTCAGGACGCGCTGGAGGGCATTACCCATTCTCTGTGCTCTCTGGAATTTGAGAACCACCGTCCTCTTTATAACTGGGTGGTGGAGCATGTCTCCGTGCCTCATCATCCCCGGCAGATCGAGTTCGCGAGACTGGGCATCGACCACACCGTGCTCAGCAAGCGCAAGCTCAGAGCGCTGGTGGAGAACGGCTATGTTTCCGGCTGGGATGACCCCCGGATGCCCACCCTCTGCGGTCTGCGCCGCCGGGGCTATACCCCCAAGTCCATCCGCAACTTCTGCGAGCGGGTGGGCGTGGCCAAGTCTCCCAACACCATTCCCTACGCATTTCTGGAATTCTGCCTGCGGGAAGACCTGAACGAGACTGCCCAGCGGGTCATGGCGGTGCTGAAGCCTGTGAAGCTCACCATCACCAACTATCCCGAGGGCAAATCCGAGATGGTCACCGTGGAAAATAACCCCAACCGTCCCGAGGACGGCACACGGGAGGTCAGCTTCTCCCGGCACCTGTGGATCGAGCAGGACGATTTCCTGGCCGAGCCGATTCCCAAATACAAGCGCCTGTACCCCAACGGGCCGGAGTGCCGCCTGAAGGGCGCGTACCTCATCACCTGTACCGGCTGTGTCAAGGATGAAAACGGTAACGTGGTGGAGATTCTGGCCACCTACGATCCCGAAAGCCGGGGTGGCGACCCCGCCGACGGCCGGAAGGTCAAGGGCGCGACCATTCACTGGGTGGATGCGGAGAACTGCTGCGACGCGGAGGTCAGACAGTACGACAATCTGTTCAATGACCCCGATCCCGACGCGGCGGGCAAGGATTTTCTGGCCTGCCTGAATGACAAGTCTTTGGAAGTCCTCACCGGCTGCAAGGTGGAGGCCAGCCTCCGGGACGCCAAGGCGCCTGCTTCCTACCAGTTCATGCGGCTGGGCTATTTCTGCCCGGACAGCAAGGACTGCGCCCCCGGCCATCTGGTGTTCAACCGGTCTGTTAGCCTGAAGGATTCCTTCAAGCCCGGAAAGTAATCCCTATATTATTGAAAATCCCGCCGCAACAGGCGGGACGTATCAGACGGTCAACAGGCACAGTGGGATAATCCACTGTGCCTGTTTTTTGTATAAGCGTATCAGTTAATGCCAGCACCCCTTGCCTCTCCCTATGGGAGAGGTGGCCGAGCAAAGCGAGGACGGAGAGGGGAGACTAGGGTGCAATACCCTCTCAGTCACCTTCGGCGACAGCTCTCCCAGAGGGAGAGTCAAGGGGCAGTACCCTGTCATAAAAGTTTCTGCGTTTTTTTGCAAAGTGTGCTTGACAAATTATGCAAAGCGTGCTATACTTTGCTTGCAAAGTTAACTTAGCATTTTTCCTTGCGGACGCGCGGGGAAATCGAAGGAGTGTTTATGAAAACGAATATCCGCGAACTGCGAAAGAAGAATAAGCTGTCTCAGGAGGAGTTGGCGGATGCCGTGGGAACCACCCGGCAGACGATCACCTCAATTGAGGTGGGGAAGTATACCGCCTCTCTGCCCCTGGCGTACAAAATTGCCCACTATTTCGGGCTGACCATCGAAGAAGTGTTTGACTTCTCGGATTTGGAGGGATAAATTATGGAAAGCTATCGTGAAAAACTCAAATTGCAGAATGTGGTTTTTGCCATCGGGTGCGTCGCGCTTGCCCTGTTCTCCGTACTGGGCTTTTTGGGCGAAGCCGGAGTCGTGAAGCTGGCGCCGTCCGTCGGAGACGGTCACTGGCAGTCCCTGTGGCGCGGCTTCATTTCCGGCGCAAGCATCGGCATTCTGGCGATGCTGCTGTTCGGCCTGATCCGGAACCTCCGCGCTCTGAAGGATGAGAAAAAGCTGAAACAGCAATATGTTAAGGAAGGTGACGAGCGCCAGAAGCAGATTTATACCAACGCCCTGTGCGCTGCCATGCGGGCAACCCTGATTCTGGGACTGGCGGCGGTTATCGTGGCGGGGTATTTCAGCATGACCGTCAGCCTTACGCTGCTGGTAACAGTCTTATTGGTCAGTCTGATGACCCTGGCATTCAAGCTGTATTTCGGCAAAAAATATTAAGGCAACACCGCACAATTGCGTCTGCGAGTCTCAGCCGTCTTTTTGCTCCACTTCCGCAGTTCCGAAAATGGGAAATACATACAGTATTCCTCCATTTTCGGAACTTTGAATTGGAACAAAAATCCTGCCTGAGACTTCTTGCCGAATTGTGCGGTGCTGCCTTAAGACCGCAGGAAAATCCCGCTTTAACGTGCTTTGGTTCTTCCGACAGGGGGAGTCAAAGCACGTTTTTGAATCGCGTGGGTCCGGCCTGAGTGCCGGAATGCCCGCCTGCAAAAGTTAGCAAATGCTAACTAATAAAGGAGAAATAAGGGAAATTGCTGAAAAAAGATGGGAAAATGCTGGACATTTGCATGGAGCGTATGGTATAATCCAATGGTGGTCGTTTGCGTATAAACGGACAACAAAACGATAAGAAGGTGGTATTTGGTGGACTATACCAAGTATGTGTTGAAAAACAGGGATGAGCTGGAAGGCTTGCTTGCCGGGAAGGATAACTTCTTTGTTGTCGCCTGCAACAAGTGCTTCAAGGAGTTCAACACGACCGAAGAGCCGGAGTGCGACAGCTTTGCGGCCATTGCCGAGGAGCAGGGCAAGCACATCACCGGTACGGTAAAAGTGGACTTCTTGTGCAATAAGGTTCAGACCGAGAAGAAGCTGGCAGGTATCGTACCCGAAGGCACTGAGAACGTGGTCGTCATTTCCTGTGGTCTGGGCGTGCAGACCGTGGCGGATCTGGAGTCCGTTCCCGTGTTTACGGCAACCAATTCCCTCAATTACACCGGCCATCATGGCATGGCCCTGACGAAGAAGACCTGCGGCGCCTGCGCCCAGTGCTATCTGAACGTCACCGGCGGCATCTGCCCCATCGTGGACTGCTCCAAGAGTCTGGTCAACGGCCAGTGCGGCGGCGCGAAGAACGGCAAATGCGAGATCGACCCCAAGAAGGACTGCGCATGGGAAAAGATTTACCAGCGTCTGGAAAAGCAGGGTCGTACCAAGGAATTTCTGGATCAGCCCATTCAGCTGCGGGACTACTCCGTGACCAATGTGGACGAGATCAAGGCTTACGTAGCCGAGGCGCGTGCCAAGCGGTACGAGGGCTTCTACGGCGGCGTCCATCCCACGGAGAATAAGGAGTTCACGGAGCACCTTGCGCTTCAGAAGTTCCCCGAACCCGATACCGTTATCATTCCTCTGGCCATGCACATCGGCGCACCGGCGAACCCCGTGGTTCAGCCCGGCGACACCGTGAAGGTGGGTCAGCTCATCGGTGAGCAGGCGGGCTTCATCAGCGCCCCCGTGCATTCCAGCGTCAGCGGCACGGTCATTGCGGTAGAACCCCATACCCATCCCAACAAAGGCCCCGGCGTCATGAGTGTCGTCATCAAGAACGACGGCAAGAATACGCTGCACGAGTCCGTAGTCCCCAACAAGCCCCTCGAGGAACTGACCCCCGACGAGATCGTCGAGATTGTCAAGGAGAAGGGCATCGTGGGCATGGGCGGCGCAACGTTCCCCACTTACGTAAAGCTGAAGCCCGGCAAACCCATCGACGCCGTGCTGATTAACGGCTCCGAGTGCGAGCCTTACCTGACCGCCGACCATCGGGTCATGCTGGAATTCGCCGACGACATCGTGTTCGGTCTGCGTGCCATGATGAAGGCCGTCAGCGCGCCGGAAGGCGTCATTCTCATTGAGGACAACAAGCCCGACGCCATCGCCCTGATGGAAGAAAAGGTCGCGCCTTACGACAACATCCGCGTCTGCGCCGCCAAAACCCAGTACCCCGAGGGCGCTGAAAAGATGCTCATCAAGAAGGTCATGGGCCGTCAGGTTCCCAGCGGCAAGCTGCCCGCCGACGTTGGCTGCGTGGTAAGCAACACCTCCACCGCCAAGGCCATTTCCGACGCCATCCAGAAGGGCCTGCCTCTGGTGGAGCGTGTGGTCTCCGTCACCGGCGAGTTCATCCGCAATCCCGGCAACTACATCGTCAAGCTCGGCACCAACGTGCAGGAGATCATCGATCACTGCGGCGGCATCACCGGCGACGACGTAGTGCTGAAAATGGGCGGCCCCATGATGGGCGCTCCCATCAAGGACACCAATGTGCCCATTATCAAAGGCTCCAATGGCATTATCGCCATTGCCGCCGATCACACCGAGGAGAAAGAATGCATCAAGTGCGGCCGCTGCATGGACGTATGTCCCATGGAGCTGGCGCCTCTGGATATCTACAAGTACGCCCAGCTGGGTGACGCGGAAACCCTGCTGAAGCTGAACGTGATGGACTGCTTCTCCTGCAAGTGCTGTGAGTACATCTGCTCTTCCAAGATTCCTCTGGTTTCCAAGATCAACGCTGCCAAGGGCCTGGTCATGCCCTTGCTGAAGAAGAAGTAAGGGGGACGAACACTTATGTTAATGACAAAACTGAAATCCGAAGAGGTCATCGGCTCCCTGACTTCCGGCAAGGTCTTCATCATCAACTGCCACGGCTGCAAGGAAGTCGGCTTCCCTGAGGAGGCAGCTAAGGCTCTGCAGAAGAAGCTCCAGGAGGAGGGCAAGGTCGTGGGCATTCTCACCACCGACTACGTCTGCAACCCCGACGAGCTGGCGCTGCGGCTGCGCGCCCCCATGGCGAAGATCGCCGAGGCGGATGCCGTGCTGGTGTTCTCCTGCGGTGTCGGCGTGCAGACCATCTCCCAGATGCTGGAGGACAAGCCGGTCTATGCCTGCTGCGACACCATCGAGCTGCCCGGCTTCCAGGGCGTGACCCCGCTGGAATACGACTGCGGCCAGTGCGGCGAGTGCTTCCTGAACCTGACTGGCGGCATCTGCCCCATCACCGCCTGCTCCAAGAGTCTGGTGAACGGCCCCTGCGGCGGCACCAAGAACGGCAAGTGTGAGGTCAACCCCGCCATGGACTGCGGCTGGGAGCGCATCATTCAGCGTCTGAAGGCTCAGGGTCGTCTGGATGTTCTGCGCTGCCCCACCCAAATGCACGATTTCAATACCGACGAGGCTACCAAGTCCGCCAAAGAATCTGAATAATCAGGAGTGTATAGAATTATGAGAATTACTGAACTGTTTGACAACGGTGAGTTTGTGGTTTCTGCCGAGGTCGGCCCTCCCAAAGGAATTCATATTGACGGCATGGTAGAGGAAGCGAAGAAGTACCTCGCCGGCGTCCATTTTGTCAACGTTACTGACAACCAGTCCTCCGTCATGCGGCTGGGTTCCCTCGCCACCTGCAAGGTGCTGAAGGATGCCGGACTGAACCCCATTTTCCAGCTGACCTGCCGCGATCGGAACCGTATTGCTCTGGAATCCGACCTGCTCAGCGCCGCCATGCTGGGGATCGACAACATCCTCTGCCTCACCGGCGACCACACCAAGCTGGGTGACCATCCCCAGGCCAAGCCCGTGTTCGATCTGGATTCCGTCTCCCTGCTGCATGCTGCCAGCACGCTGGAGACCGGCGTAGATCTGGGCGGCAATGCGCTGGTGGGCGAGCCTCCCAAGTTCGCCAAGGGCGCTGTCGTGTCTCCCTGCTCCGACTCCGTGGACGCGCAGCTGGTGAAGATGGAGCGCAAGGTCAAGGCCGGCGCCGAGTATTTCCAGACCCAGGCCGTGTTTGAGCCTGAGAAGTTCATCAAGTTCATGGAGGCTGCCAAGCAGTTTGGCAAGCCCGTCCAGGTGGGCATCATCATTCCCAAGTCCGCCGGTATGTGCAAGTTCATGAATAAGAACGTTGCCGGTGTCCACATTCCCGACGAGCTGATCGCCGAGCTGCAGGCCGACAAGGAGAAGACCAAGGCCGGTATCACCGGCGTGGAGATCGCTGCCCGCATCATCCGGGAGTGCAAGCCCTACTGTCAGGGTGTCCATATCATGTCTCTGGGCTGGGAGTCCAAGGTTCCCGCTCTGCTGGAGCAGGCCGGTCTGTAATAGGGGACTGCCCGCAAAATTGGTTAAGCAAGGAGCTTGCCGCCTGTGTTGCACAGGCGGCAGGTTTTTTCTGTCAATTCGCTTTTAAAAGAGAAAAAATACCCTTTATTCGCATGAAAATACAGCCTGAATACGACAGAAGCCCCCAACTTTACCGTCACTTTGCTGAATCTTAGCCGGAATATGAAATACACCAATGGTAATTTTTCACAAATTCTTAATGGAATCTTAAGCTAATTTGCCATCTTGATTTCCGGGGGTCAGGTGCATATACTGTATCCATGACAGGATCTGTCAAAAAACACCGCTAAAAGAAGGGAGATTCGTAATTCTATGACAGGTATTGGACTTATCATCGTATTCGTTCTTGCCATCGCGCTGATGATCTACTCCATCAGCAAGCTGAAGATCCATCCGTTTCTTTCCATCATGGCCATTTCTCTGATTTTTGGCCTGATCGCCGGAATCCCTCTGGTTAACACCACGGATGCCGACGGCAATACCGTCAGCGGCATTGCAAACGTCATCGGTGCTGGCTTCTCCGGCACATTCTCCAGCATCGGCATCGTCATCATCTTTGGCGCTCTGGTCGGCACCCTGCTGGAAAGCACCGGCGCGGCTCTGAAGATGGCCGACTGCGTCGTCAAGCTTGTGGGTGAGAAGCATCCCGAAATCGCCATTGAGCTGATGGGCTGGATCGTCTCCATCCCCGTGTTCTGCGACAGCGGTTTCGTCGTCCTGAACCCCATCCGTAAGGCTATGACCCGCCGCACCGGCACATCCAGCGTTGCGATGTCCGTTGCGCTGTCCATGGGTCTTTACATCAGCCACTGCTTCATTCCCCCCACGCCCGGCCCCATCGCGGCTGCCGGTACGCTGGGCTGCGGCGATAATCTGCTGCTGGTCATGGGCCTGGGCGCTCTGTGCTCCATTCCTCCGCTGGTCGCCGGTTATTTCTTCGCAAAGTACATTGGCAAGAAGGTCAAGGCTGCTGACGACATCACCGACAACGAGAACGTCAAGACCTACGAGCAGCTGGTTGCCGAGTTCGGCAAGCTGCCCAACGCATGGCTGGCCTTTGCTCCCATCGTCGTTCCCATCATCCTGATGGGTCTGGCTTCCGCTCTCTCCATGGCCGGTGTCAAGGCTGACTTCATCAGCTTCCTGGGTACTCCCATCATCGCTCTGGCCGTTGGCTGCATCATCGCCATTATCGACCTGTTCGCCGCGCACAAGGGTAAGGACTTCTACAAGCTGACCGACGACACCCTGAAGACCGTTGGTCCCATCCTGTTCGTTACCGCCGCCGGCGGCGTTCTGGGCAAGGTCATCGCTTCCTCCGACATGGTCAACTACATCAAGGCCAATGCGGAAGTTTTCGAGAGCGTCGGTATCTTCTTCCCGTTCCTGCTGGCCGCGATTCTGAAGTCAGCACAGGGCTCCTCCACCGTCGCCATCACCACCACCGCCGGTATCGTGGCCCCTCTGCTGCCGGTTCTGGGACTGGACTCTCCCGCACGGGCTTGCCTGACGGTTATCGCCATCGGCGCAGGCGCCATGACGGTGTCCCACGCCAACGACTCCTACTTCTGGGTCGTCACCAACTTCGGCGAAATGACCCCGCAGGATGGCTACAAGACCCAGACCCTCGGCACGCTCGTGATCGGCATTGCGTCCATTATCGGCGTGTTCATCGTCTCCCTGTTCCTGCACTAAGATTCAAAATCCTGAAAGGGACGGGTTTACCCGTCCCTTTCTTAATATGAAACATGGCGAAACGGAAGCGGCTCAGCAGCTTCCGTTTCCAAAGGAGGATTCCCTATGCAAACTTTAAGACAGGATGCGCAGACCATCATAGACCGTGCGCTTGCCGACGCAATGCCGGATTCCGCGGTGCGCCGCGCATTGGAGCACTTTCACAGACCGTCCGGACGTCTCGTCCTGATCGCCGCCGGTAAGGCCGCGTGGCAGATGGCGAAAGCCGCCTACGACGTTCTGGGTACCGACGTCAGCTGCGGCACGGTCATTACAAAATACGACCATGTAAAGGGAGCAATCGGCACGCTGGAGCTTTTCGAGGCCGGACACCCTGTCCCGGATGAAAATTCCTACCGTGCGACCGCCCGCGCCCTCGAGCTGGCCAGCGGCCTGACGGAAAACGACACGGTGCTGTTCCTGCTGTCCGGCGGCGGTTCGGCGCTGTTTGAAAGCCCCCTGATCCCGGCGGAAGAAATGGCGGACGTTACAAAGCAGCTGCTGGCCTGCGGCGCGGACATTGTGGAGATGAACACGCTGCGCAAGCGTCTTTCTGCCGTGAAGGGCGGCCGGTTTGCCGAGCGCTGCCTGCCCGCAAAGGTGTTTTCCATCGTTTTGTCCGATATTCTGGGCGACCCGCTGGATATGATCGCCTCCGGCCCCGCTTACCCGGACAGCTCCACCAGCGCTCAGGCAATGGCCATCGTGAAGAAGTACGGCTTGCAGCTCTCTCAGCACGCCCAGTCCCTGCTGGCGCAGGAGACGCCGAAGACCCTTTCCAATGTGGAGACCCACATCACCGGCAGTGTGCGTCAGCTGTGTGTTTCCGCGGAGGAAACGGCACGCAGTATTGGCTACACGCCCGTGGTGCTGACGGACAGCCTGCGGTGTACCGCCCGGGATGCGGGCAGCTTCCTTGCGTCCATCGCCCAGTATAACCAGTCCAGCGAAAAGTCTCTGGCCTTCATAGTGGGCGGCGAGACGGTCGTCCATCTGACCGGCACCGGCCTTGGCGGGCGCAATCAGGAGATCGCCCTTTCCGCCGCACAGGAAATCGCCGGTTTCCGGGACACTGCCGTGTTCTCCTTCGGCTCCGACGGAACGGACGGCCCCACGGACGCGGCGGGCGGCTACTGCGATGGGGAAAGCCGTGCTGCGCTTGCCGCGCAGGGCGTTTCCATCCCGGACGTTTTGCAGCAGAACGATGCTTACCACGCGCTGAAAAAATGTGATGGCCTGATTCTGACCGGCCCCACCGGAACCAACGTCAACGACCTGTCCGTTCTGCTGATCCGCAGATAAGACCGGCCTGTTGACAAGCGCTCCTTTTTCGGTATAATGAAAAAGCCAGACGCACAGACGCAGCGCAGACCGGGAACCCGGTTTGCGCTGCGTTTTTTAAGCAGAAACAGGAGAGGGAAAGCATAATGACGAAAATCGAAACAGAGCGCTTATACTATTTCCTGATTAAAATCTTAATTTTAATCAGGAAGGCATCGCCTGACG
>ERZ1026933.1055-NODE-1055-length-10160-cov-4.620188_pt1 | contig 10160 bp, 16 predicted proteins | sample MGYA00519252_ERZ1026933 | MGnify/ENA primary metagenome ERZ1026933 (study PRJEB26926, sample SAMN06164828) | human gut metagenome | biome: ENVO:00009003; feature: ENVO:2100002; material: ENVO:00002003 | host: Homo sapiens | place: USA | collected 2012 ... | reverse complement strand
ATTCCTCATTGATGCGCTGTCTGCGCTCCTCAGTCGTTTCCACGACCGCAAGTGCGTTTCTCATATCGGACCTCCTAGTAATCAAATGCTGCGAAGAATTCCTCGCGTGTAATGCCCAGGCGCTTGCAGATCTCTTTCACGCCCTTCATCTGGTAATCCTGCGGATCCTTCATCCACTTCCGGAGCGTCGTCTTGCTGCTGACGCCCGCCGGTTTCAGCAGATCGTCCAGCTTCACGCCGCGCTCCTTGACCCGCCCGTAGATCAGCCGGGACAGGTTACGGGACGTGTTATCCCGCCCCATCTTTACCGCTGGCACATCGTTTCCTCCCTTCCTCAATGCTGTCCAAAAGCTGCTTCTCCGAGATGTTCAGCATCTCTTCAAGCACAGGCCAATGCCGTTTCCGCGGCACGGTCTTCCCGGATTCCCACAGCGATACCGCCGACATGCTGACGCCGCAGCGCTCGCCGATGGCCTTGTGCGTAAGCCCGGCCATCTTCCGGTAGTACCAGAGCGGGAACACCATTGCCTCATTTTTTATGATTTTTCCCTCCTTTAAAACTCATGCTCATGAGGTTTCTATTGACAGACCGCGGGCGCAGGTGCTAAGATGGTCTTGACTGGAAACCATATACACCCTTGCCCCGGCGCTGTCTGTCAGCGCGGTTTACACAGGTCACACATATCCACTGGGTAGTGACAAATGTTTGGTGAAAGGAGTGATGCCAACATGAAGAAATTCTTTAAGGCCATCATGACATTTCACCGTGTCTCCGGATAACGCCCGCCCGTAACCGAACGGGGCGTTATATGCCGAATTGGTGCTGCGGTGGTACAGGAACCGAAATGCACCAGCTATGCGGTAAAGCAGATGTTGGAAGTCTGTTCGGTCCCGGCCTACCAGAGCCGGGAACCAGCCGAACCGCATAGTCGAGACTGTAACCTGTGGGGAGCCCGTCCGTGTTCCAACCACGGGCGCGTTTCTCCGCTTGCCCTCCTGACAGGTATATAATAACTCATATTTTCGCGTTTTGCAATGATTAAATCGCGAAAATAAGTGATTTGTAACAATGCACAATTTATGAGGTTTCAATATGGACATTACGCTAAAAAGAATTCTTTCTCTTATTCCTAAGAAGGAAAATGGAGACTATCAACATGGAGCACAAAAGGCTTTTGCGAACTCTATCGGCCTTAAAAGCGGCAATTTGATTACAGATTGGTCGAAAGGCAGAAGCGAATCATATAAAAACTATCTGTACGAGATTTCCGCAAAGTACAACGTCTCCGTCGAATGGCTGCGGGGCGAGACCGACGACCCCGCGCAAAAAAAGAAGCCTGCCACCGATGGTGACAGGCTGAACCCCGACTATATAAAATTAAACGCTGCAAATCGGGCCGCTATTGACGCTGCGATTGCTGCGCTCTTAAAGTCTCAGCAACAAGAAGGTTGACTTTCTCTTTGTTCTCTGCACTCAGCTGCAAATACTGTTCATCGGCGTTCCTGTACTCTTCTACTGCGGTTCTGCTATCTTCCATGCGCGTCCTTCCTTTCCTTGTGTGAGGCAGTGTCTATATTCTAGAACGAATGTTCAATATATGCAATAGGCAAAAAGCTACAAATTCTGTATTCAAATTTCTACACGAGATTTTTGAATAAATACAAATTACTGGACGGGAGAAATGATAAAATGGGATAGGTTCTTTGGTTCTCGAGTTTTTCATATGGCTTGCAGCTATGTTTCTCAGCCTTTTCGCTTGGCTCCACACATTTCCATCTGTTAAGCATCCGCATTCGAAACAGACCACTTGCATTCGTGCGTGTATATGGTCAGTGGTTCTTGTTTCCATTGCTGCAGCAACGTTTTTTGCTAACCGAAGCTTTTTCTTTGCAATTATTATTGGTTACGCCTTTACTGCGGCAGTATTACTATTTAACTTCGCCAAAGATCGCAAGGAAAAACTGAAAGACTTCTGGGACAGAAACATTGTTCCGTGCTACCCTCTTTTTATAATCGTTCTAATCGTTGTGTGCGCCTTATCTGCCTATAATGAAAAGCACCTGATTGCTCAGATGGACGAACGAGAAAAAGAGGGGTGGGACGCCGGATATGCGTCTGGGTATAACGATGGAGCCGACAAGGGATATGGGGAGGCCGAATCAGAATACTCCGGGGACTACGACTCAGGATATGAAGATGGTTTTTCAGACGGTGTCGATTATGTGTATTCTGAATGTGAAAAAGAGATAGCGGATTCTCGCGAAGCAACTTTTGATGATGGATATCTGTGCGGTTATGAAGACGCATCACGAGGGCTAGAGTATGGGACTAACTCCTTTCGGAATGCGTTCAGCGATAACCAAGATAATTCATAAAAATCCGCCCCGCCGCCCGCTGGATGAAGCGGCGGGGTTTCCCTCGCAGCGAGTGGGAGCACCGCTTGAGTACGTTTCCAGCGTAGCAGATAATATTTGGAAATGTCTACACCCCAGATTGCAAATTGCTGCTCGGAATTAGGAAAACGTGCATTCAAATTTGCGGATTTTAACCTATTTTTTGGAATTATTCTGTTGGAGGCGTTTGTTTTGACATCAATGGAGAAGCTTGCACCGTTTTTTGAAGCCTATTCAGAAAAAGTCAAGCGAAGAAGAAACGAAGTCGGAATGACGATCAGTGCGCTTTCGGAGAAGTCCGGCGTACCGTACTCGAATGTGAGCCGCGTCAACTCTGGTGTGCAGGCAAACCCGCTGTTGTACAACGAAGCTGCAATCGCTGATACGCTTGGACTATCGCTTGATGCTCTCTGCGGGCTGGAGAAACCTGCCGACAGCCCAAGCGAGCTGCAGGAACGCAACCACCAGCTCGAACTCGAAAATGCCAAGCTCGTCACAACCAACGAGGCGCAGAAAGCACAGATCAGATCCACGCACACGATCTGCTATGTGCTCGTCTTCTTCTGCATCATTCTGGCGCTGTCGCTCATTGTCTATCTCATGATCGACTCCCAGATCACCGATGCCGGTATCATCCGCGGCGGCAGACCGTCCGGCTCAGCATGGGCCTTCATCGGCCTGATCGTCGCCTCCGTCGTTGCTGCCGGTATTACCATCCTCCGCATCATCCGCAAGGAGAACCAACATGAAGAAGATCAAAGTACCCGAAGCTGAAAAACTCCCCTCCGGCTCCTACCGCTGCCGCGTGATGGTGAATGGGCAAAAGAAGTCTTTCACAGCTCCTACAAAACGAGAAGCGGAACAGGCTGCTTTGGAGTACAAAATAGGGCTTCTTGCCGAAGAAAACGAAAAACCGGAAATCACAATACGAAAAGCAATCGACGAGTATCTGACCCTAAAAAGCGGGGCGCTCTCCCCAGCTTCTGTGCGTGGGCACAGAATCAAGCAGCGTTGTTATCTACAGTCCATCATGGACATTCCTTTATCTAAACTTTCTGTAAGCGCCATCCAGCAGGCGATCAACACCGAAAAATGCAGCCCGAAGACTATTCGCGAAACATGGGCACTGATACGCCCAGCTCTTAAACGATACAGCGTATCTTATGACGTATCACTTCCCGCTGTTCAGTCCGACGAGCATGCATTTTTGTCCGCAGAAGAAATTCCGGTATTCCTCAAAGAGGCAGAAGGAAGCAAATACGAAATTGCATTTTTGCTTGCTCTGCACTCTTTGCGCGTATCCGAGATTTTAGGATTACGTTGGGAAAACGTTGATTTGGAAAAGCAGTCCATAACAGTTCGGGGGGCAACCTTGTTTGACGAAAATAACAAGCTGGTAAACAAGCCAACCAACAAAAACCGTTCTTCCCGGCGGACGATCCCGATCATGATACCAAGACTATTGCAGCTGCTTTCTGACGCAGAAAGAACCAGTGAATTTGTCGTAATCGCAAACCCGAATAGCATCCGAGCCTCCGCAAATAAAATATGCAGAAAAGCGAACCTGCCGGAAGTCGGGACACACGGACTAAGGCATTCTTTCTGCTCCCTCGCCTATAAATTAGGGATATCTGAAAAGGTCACAATGCAGCTTGGGGGCTGGTCGGACTACGGAACCATGCGAAAAATATATACACACATTGCGCAGGCAGATATCTCCGATTCTGTTCAGCAGATCAAAAACTTCTTTGCGTAGCTTCTTGATTCTGTGGCAAAAATCGTGGCAAAAACTCGTACCAAAATTCTGTTATGCGTATCAAAATTAATGATACGCATAACAGAAAAATGTAACGGCAGAAACGCCTGAAATCCTTGGTGTGCAAAGAAAAACCCTGCAATCCATGAGATTGCAGGGTTTTCTTTCTGGCGCGGAAGGAGAGATTTGAAATATCGAATCAGACGATAAACCCGTTGAAAATACTAAGCATTTTATTTCTGTGGCAAATTTTGTGGCAAAACCACACAATGGTAATACGCGCTGATTTTCTCTTCCGGAGCGCCTGCATCCTTGTCGTCTAGGAATGCGTCGGTCATATCCGCGAAAAATTCCACGGTATTGACCCCGTGCTTCTTTGCGGTCTTGAAGTAGTCGCTGTAGATCATATTCATAGCCGCGTACCAGACAGCAGGATCATAGTGCAGGCCGCGCGACCGCATGACTGCTGTGGTTTGCTCCATCGGCCAATGCTGGCCGGTTGTATCGTCTGTGTTCTCCATGCGGGCCGTCCACGCTTTTGCATCGTCCTCGGTAAAATCCATCATTTTCGTGGACTCACGAAAATGGTCACCACCCAGCTTATGCAGCGCGCAGATAGCATCTGCATATACCGTAACTTCTTCCGCGCGCCCCAGCGACGCCGGGCGCTCCATGACCTCCTGTAATTGCTTTTTCAGCTCTTCGATATACTGCTTCATGTCACGCCTCCTGAATATATCTGTAAAGCTTATCTACGTCTGTTACGTCAAACCGCATATCTTTGTCCTTGATCGAAAACAGCTTAATCTTTTTTCCGTCGATCTCATCCCGAGCGTATTTGTATAAACGATCGATGTCGACGTTTCCTTCCTCGTCGAGTGCCCCAGTCAGCTGCACGAAGAAATTGTCTTTCATTGCAAGCAGCCGCTCTTTCCCGCCGTCCTTTGCCATCCGCATAAGTATAGCCGCAGCCACGCCAATACCTTCCGGTAGCCGTGGAATGAGCTCGCTATTCGCGAATCGCTCCAATCCATTTAATGCCTGATCTATTGTCACTGTCATACAGATACCTCCGTTTGAAGATGGGGCGGCTTATGCCGCCCCTTGCATTTAGCCCTCGCTGGCCGTCGCTGTGCCGGTCGGAGCCGTCCAGCTGTTATACCGCTGCATCGGTTCCGGGCAGATGTTCCCGATGGGGATAACCGTCTTGGTCATGCCGGAAAGAGTTGCGATCTCGTTCTGCATGCAGGACAGGTTCGCCGTGGTCTGCGCGTTGATAACGCGCTGCTGGCAAAGCTGCTCTTCGATCGAGCGCATTCTGCCGTCCGTGTACTGGTACACCTCAAGAATTTTCTTGTCGGTGTAAGCGTTCGCGTCGCGCAGCTTCACTTCTGTCTCCAGTTCTGCGATCCGCGCGGACTGACCGGCCTCATACCGGCTGACATAGTGGTTGTCACTGTTACCCGCAGCCATAGCAGCCGCAGCAGCAGGATTCGCGCCGAATCCGCCGAGAATGCTGCCGAGACCGCCGTTCAGCACGCCAAGACCGGTGCCGATTGCGCCAAGCGTCACACCAAGATTTCCCTTGCCATTGCTTGCGTATTCCATAAAGATACCTCCGAAAATGTAGTAAGCTGGCCAGCTCCTACCGTCATTCTGAGGGAAAACGTCATCACAAAAAACCAAGCGCAGGCCCATATAAAGCACAAAAAGAGACAAGCGCGGATTACTCCGCGCCTGCCTCTAATAAGATCGTTGTACAACGTTTGATGATGCCCTTCATGCCGTTCACGGAAAAGCCGTACCGTTCGGCCAGCTGCTCCGCCGTCGCGCCGTCGCAGATGTTCCGGCGCATGATCTCCCGGTATTGGGCATTCAGGATCCATTCGGATATCAAGTGCTCCCACTCGCTGCGCGGCTTCGTCGGAAGACCGCGCTGCATACCTTAATCCCCGAACACACCCGTGCGGTCGAGAATGACCAGCATGCGGACGTTGTCCTCTGCCAGATCCAGCAGCAGGTCTTCCCCCTCGCCGCCCTTGCCTTTGAGCAGGCCCTTCTCCACCAGTTTGTCCAGCGTCTGGCGGTACGTCTGGTTCGTAACGTCTTTCAGCTTTTCGTATCTCACTTCTTCTGCCTCCTCCAGCAGGTTTTTGAATTTTGCCCATGCGCCCCCGTCGATCATCGGCGCAGGGCATTTTTTGAGGCTCACATCGTAGTGGCGCACAACGTACCTGACGTTCGGCAGCTGTTTTTTCAGCTGCGCGTACAGCTCCGCCGCGTGCCGCTGCGTCTCGGCCGGGATATAGTAGCGGTTCTCCGCGTCGGTGTGGCTTACCATTTCAATCGATACCGAGTTGTAGTTGTTGACGAGCGCGCCGTATTTGCCGCTGTGCCCGTCTCCGACGGACCATGCCACGGTATCCAGCGGCACGCACTCGTAGGCCACATTGCCCTCGTCGACGACGTAGTGGGCCGAGGCCTTGCGTCCCTCGCTGCCGCCCTCAAAATAGCGGGCGTTTCCTTTGGCCGTCGCCATCTGGCCCGTGTTTGCCGTGTAGTGCATGACGATGGCGGTGATGGCGGAGAGCTTACGCTTTCCGCCGTGCCACTTCGCTCGGATAGAGCTGTCGATCTCCATCATTCTTCCTTGACCTCCGGCAGGCCCGCGACGGACGTCAGCAGGGACAGGATGCCCGCCAGCGCCGAGGCCGAGGCGACGACGAGCCAATTCACTTCCGAGATGACTGCCGACGTGCCGATGGTTGCAACCGCCGTCTGGGCGACGGTCTTGATCGCGCGGATGCCCGCGGCTTTCCACCATTTTGCGTTCATATGTATTCTCCTTTCAGGTTTTACGCCTCCCGGCGAAGATTATAAGATTTTACCCAGCGCCCAGCCGATGACGCCGGTGACGAGCGCGGTCATGGCGATCTTGACCAGCGCGTCCCAGTTCTTGCCCGGGCGGGCGGTGAGGTTGTTGACGCTCGTCTGCATGTCGTCGATCTTGTCGTCGAGCGTCTTCATGTGCTCGGCCATGACGGCGACGGCCTCGGCCAGCTTGGTCACAGCGTCGTTCTTCTTCTCGAGATCCTTGATCCGGCCGGTGTTCCGGTCGACGTTGCCGCGGATCTCCGCGACTGCGATATTCAGATCCTGCAAATCCATACGATTCTCCTTTATTCGTATTGCCATGCAATGGCCCCGTTCACGGCGGGGGTAGTCTCAGCAGAATTCAGAGACATGCCGCGTGCCATCAACGTTGTATAATTGGTATCGTCGGCGTTGACCGCTGTCTGCCGGTTCAGGAAGGTCTTCATGTTGGACGGGCTGATATAGTCGGTATTTTCTACCGCCTGTGCCACCTTCCCTCCGCTGCCTTTGAGCAGGCCGGTGATGTCGCTCGTCGTGGTGGTCGAGACAGCGTTCGGGCCGGTCGGGCCCTGTGGGCCAGTGGGGCCCTGCGGGCCGGTATCGCCCTTGTTCCCCTTCTCTCCGGGGCGGCCCTGCGGGCCTTTGATATTGACGCTCGCCGGGTTTTCCTTGCCGTCTGCGTTCGACCAGCTGAGCGTACCGTCTTCGGAGACGGACGGCGTGAAGGTCGTTCCGTTCGTGCCCGGCGTGCCGGGGGAACCGGCCGCACCGGCAGGGCCGGGCACGGCTTTCACCGAGAACAAAAACGATTGCCCGTCCGACATCGAGACCTGATAGGTCGTCGTGTCGTCGACGGTCCCAACAAGCGTGATGCCCGTGACGCTGGAACCGGGTTTGCCCTGCGGCCCCTGCGGGCCAGTAGGACCGGTCGCGCCGGTCGGGCCAGTGTCGCCGACGTCGCCTTTGTCGCCTTTGTCCCCCTTATCTCCCTTATCGCCTTTGTCGCCCTTGTCGCCTTTGATGGCGTCCCGGATAACAAGCGTCGCGGTGTCCGGCTCCACGGCCATATTCAGCCGCTGTTCATATACTGCATCAGACATGCGCCCACCTCCTACAGCAGCTCTTCCACGTCAACAACGGCGATCTCCGTTGCCCGGGAATTGCCCGCCTCGTCGGTGAACGTCAACTGGCAGCGGGCCGGTCGGACAGTCAGGCTGTCCGCGTCGGCTTTCGGGACCTCGACCGTGAACCGGGAAGCGCTGGCGACTGTCGGCGTGTAGGTCTTTGAAAAGCTGTCACCCTGCACAATTTTGAAGCTCATATTTGTGCATTGCGTCAGGTCTACGCCGCGCATCGTGATATACAGGACGTTTTTGATCTTCTGTACCATAGATACCCCCTTATCTGAGCGCAGCCCAGATCTTCTGCTTGGTCTTGTCGGAATAGTCGCTCATGCTGATAGCGATACCGAACTTCTGCTCCCGCGTCAGGTCTGTGGTGTTCAGATAGTCGCAGAACCATGTCCACGTGTTTTTGTAGCCAGCAGCCTTGCGTTCTTCTTCACTTGGCCGGTCTTCATACTCGACGATCGCGTCAATGTAATCCGCCATCTTCGTGCCAGTGTCCCGAACGTTTTTCGACCAGCCTGCCTGATACGAAGTTGTAAGCTCGCTCTTGGCGTCGGCTGTTTTGATGTTGCCCTTGCGAAGCTGGTCTGCCAGATAGCTGTAGGTCTTGACACTGTCAGAGTAGAAGCCCATGCGGACAGCAGATTTCTGATCGTCCGTCCAGCTCTGTTTGTCGAGCCATGCGTCGAACTGGTCCTGCGCGCTGCTTGTAACCTTGCCGTCCTCGTCCTTGACATCCTTCATCCCGGCATGAGCGTTTGCCGCCTGCAGCGCCATTTCCGGCGTTACCTTCGCGCTCCGGCCGAAGCGATCGTATGCCATGACCTCCTTGTCGCTCAGAACAGCCAGCGCCATTGCATCGTTGAGCTCGCCATGCCGGTATGCTTTCAGATACTCGTCGGCTTTCGTCCCGCTCTTGTTCGTGTCGGTATAGCGGGATTCGATAGCCTTGTCCATAAAGTACCGCGCCAGCTCCTTGCTGTCCTTGTCCGCAAGCTCCTTCTGCGTCTCGTTCAGCTCGCCGCCATACTTGGCCGCCTCGACCGCCGAGAAGTACTCGTTGGCCTTCTCCTTCGCGGAGTTTGTGATCTCGTCGGAAAGCCCGACGTAGTCCGCACCGGCAAACGCCTGATTGACCTTGGAAAGCTGTTTCTGCGTGTCCTCAGATATATACCCGGTCGACTCGACCGCCCGCTTGAAGATCGCGTTCAAAACCTCGTTCTGCGACGCGCCTGCAAGCTCGTTGACCCATTTCTTGTCGGACTGATACCCAACGCCTGCAGCCTGTTTCCCGATCTCGTTTGCGTATTCCTGGGAAAGATCCATGGCTGCTGATTTGACCTGATCCGGAAGCGACTTATACAGGTCGTTTCCCAGCATTACGCTTCGTAGGTTGTAGTCTGTCTGCCCGCGCGCAACGACATAGTTTCCGTACTGCTCCGACGTGAGCTTGACGCTCTTCCCGTCGACAGAGATCGTTTTCGAAGGACGCTTGTAAAAGTTTGCATACGCAGAATCCGCATCATGCAGCCGCGCGATCTCTTCTTCTACCGGGTCTGTCTTCTTCTGTGAAGGATAGATCGGTGTGACGGCCTTGCCGATGGCGCTTGCCGTGCTGCCAGCGCCATTGCCTTCTACCGGGACGCCCCAGTTGCCGTAGGTGATCGCCATCTGCTGCCGCCAGCCTGGGACTTTTTTCTGTACGCCCTGAATTGCAGACTGAATGGGATCCCACGGACCATCAGGCTCAATATACGTGCTGCGCTGATTTTTGTCTGTGCTGGACGCGATACGCCCAAGAAGCGTTGGGACATACTGTCCAATGTAGTTACCGATGACCTGGATCGCCAGCTTCGCCGCCATCTCTCCGTTTCCGGTGTTGTCAGATTTCTGGATCGTGCTGATGACGCTGTCCAGCCCCGTTAGCATGGACTGCTCAAAAACCGGATCCGTGATCTTGCTCCTGTCTCTTATACACATCTGACGCTGCCGACGAATAGCCTTGTGTA
>ERZ1026933.1054-NODE-1054-length-10182-cov-4.955959_pt1 | contig 10182 bp, 9 predicted proteins | sample MGYA00519252_ERZ1026933 | MGnify/ENA primary metagenome ERZ1026933 (study PRJEB26926, sample SAMN06164828) | human gut metagenome | biome: ENVO:00009003; feature: ENVO:2100002; material: ENVO:00002003 | host: Homo sapiens | place: USA | collected 2012 ... | reverse complement strand
CTCTTTTTCAGAAAGGAGAACGCCCTTACTTCCGTGTTCGTAAATATAAGAGAGAACCGCCACATTTGCAAAGCTATGGTCAAAGCGACCGCCCAATGCACCGAGAATTGCTATTTCGTCAAACCTTTTTTCAAGTGCAAGGTCAACAGAGTGCATTGTGTCGGTATCATCCTTTTCGGGAATAAGTCGGACCGTTTCGCAGTTTGGAAACAGTACATCAGGCTCGGAATCAAAATCTCCTACAACAAGGTTCGGAGTAATGCCTGCCTGTTTTGCAAAATTGCAGCCTCTATCGGCACATATCACATAGTCATCAGGTTTTATAACCTCGGACAAAAAATCCGAATTTGTGTCAGGCGAGCCTGCAATAATCACACAACGCATAATTACTCCTTTATCTGCCATGATTTAATGTCCTTGACCTCGTTATACATCTGAACATAACTGCGATGACGGGTTTCTTCAATTTCACCGTCAGAGAGCGCCTCAAGAATCCTGCAGCCTTTTTCACAGGTATGCGAACATGAAGTAAACATACACTCCCCTAAATATTTTTCAAATTCAGGAAAGCAATATTGCAGCCGGCTTTTGTCAATCATTTCGTAACGCTGAAGATCAACGGTTGAAAATCCGGGTGTGTCTGCCACAAAACAACCGTCAAGTTCAAACAGTTCAACAACTCTTGTTGTATGTCTTCCTCTGCCGAGTTTTTTGCTTGTCTGCCCTGTTTCAAGAGAAAGCGATGGAAAAAGCTTATTGAGCAATGTGGACTTGCCGACGCCGCTGTTACCGATAAAGGCTGAAACCTTGCCGGACAGATAGCTTTTGAGTTCTTCGGTTTGTGAAGAATCATCTTCCGAACAAAGAAAAACCTCAAAACCTGCGTGTCTGTAGATATCGGCAATCTTATCTCCGTTTTCCAGATCATTTTTTGTAACGACAATTACGGGTTCCATATTATTGTTCACCGCCGCCGCAGTCATTTTGTCAATAATCGTAAAATTCGGCAACGGTTCAACAGTTGAACACACGAGAAGAAGAATATCAAGATTTGCAAGAGCAGGTCTGCGGAGCTTGTTTTTGCGTGGAAGAATTTCTTCTATCGCACAAAAGCCGTCATTCGGAACAGATATATTTACCCTGTCCCCCGCTACGGGAGAGTTTCCGCTTTTGCGAAAGCTCCCCCTTGCCTTACATTCGTAATCCTCGCCATCGGCACGGACATAGTAAAATCCGCCGATTGATTTCATTAAAATTCCGCTTTTAGTATCCATACTTCACCGATTAAAGTTCAGGATCATCCGTAACCGGCTGAACGGTCGTGTCAGGCGCTACATACGGATCTGTGTAATACTGTGTCGGCGGTTCGGTTTCGGGAGGAGCGGTTGTCGCACGGACATAATCATGTGACGCCGTAGTGGTTACCGCTGCCGATGCAAAGTCAACCGAATACTCTCTGTAAGCCTGACCGTCAAGCTGAATTACTACAGTTGAAGTGCCTGAGCCCTTGAGCTCAAGAGTATAGGTCTTGTTATATTTCGGAACAAGTGTCTTTGAATTACGGGAATCAACTGCTCCGTCAACAATTACAGTCATATCGACTGAATCTTCAACATCCGACGGAAGGTCAACGAAGATATTAACCGTGTTTTCGTCACCGAGTCCCGAGCTTACAGTCAGGGTTACAACAGAGCCTGCGTCAACCTTGCCGTACTGGAGAGGCGACATACCGAGGACTGTATCCTTTGGTTCTTTGCTTTCATCATCCTGTACTGTTTCAACGGTAAGTCCGAGATCAACAAGAGTCTGCTTTGCTTCGGAAAGCATAAGTCCGTCAACCGACGGGAGTGTAACCTGTTTGGTTCTCTCACCGCTTGCAATATATACATATACCGTTGAACCGATTGTAGTTTTTACACCTGCTTTCGGGAAGCACTCAATTGTGTAGCCCTTTGGTGTTTTAGTGTTTTCTACATAGACAATTTCAGGAATAAGATTCTTTTCCTTGAGAGCCTGAGAAGCCTCTTTTTCGCTGTAATTGGTTACATAAGGAACAGAAACCTCTGTGTCCGTTCCGTTTACGGTTACCGTGATTGTTGAGCCTGACTTAACCTTCATTGAACCGCCCTTAGGCTCTTGATCAAGAATTACGCCCATTTCCTTTGACTCATCATATTCACTCTTAACCTCAAACTTAAAATCATTCGGGTTATTTTCTTTTATTGAAACAAAGGATTTGCCGACATAATCGGGAACTTCAACATCCTTAGCCTGTGAGGTTGAGCAGCCTCTGAACATTGCAAGTGCAAAGAAAATTGCACATACTGCAACAGCCGCAATTACAATACCCTTGACCGCATAGTATGACGGCTTATGTTCCTTTACAAAATCCTCATCGGCAAACTGTTCTTCTTTAACAACAACATCGTCCTGCGGCATATCAACTACTTTGGTTGCCTCGTTGTCAATTTTATTTCTTACCTTGCTGTCACGCAAAGAGTGAACAAACTTTGTGGGCTGATTATCAACAAAAGACTTGTTGCCGTAATCAAAAACGATTGACGGATTAAGTCTGAATCTTTCGATATCAGAAAGCATTTCTGCGGCAGAAGTGTATCTGTCGGACGGAAGCTTTTCCATTGCCTTCATAGTAATCTGCTCAAGACCTATCGGGATTCCCGGATTGATTTCACGAGGATGCTTCGGTGTTGACTGCAACTGCATAAGCGCAATTGTAACGGCACTGTCACCGTCAAACGGAAGCTTTCCCGTAAGCATTTCATAGAGCATTACACCGACAGAATAAATGTCCGTTTTTCCGTCAGTTGCGTCACCTCTTGCCTGTTCAGGGGCAATGTAGTGAACAGAGCCTATTGCCTGTTCTGTCATTGTGCGTGTCGATTTATCGGAAAATCTTGCAATACCGAAATCGGTAACTTTGATTGTACCGTCCTGCAACAGCATAATATTTTGCGGCTTTATATCACGGTGTACAATTCCGCACTCGTGAGCGTGCTGTAAAGCCTTTAGAATCTGTGCAGTCAGGTGGATTGCGTCTTTCCACTCAATAATGCCCTGCTGATCAATATATTCTTTGAGGGTAATGCCGTCAATATATTCCATTACGATATACTGAATCATATCGCCAAAGCTTACATCATACACCTTTACAATATTCGGATGTGAAAGCATTGCGATGGCTTTTGATTCATTTTTGAAACGGCGGATAAACTCCTCATTGTTGAGATACTCGTCTTTAAGAATTTTTACGGCAACTTCACGGTCATCGACTGTATCGGTACAACGGTAAACATTTGCCATACCGCCGACACCGATAAGCTCGTGGATTTCATATCTTCCGTCAAGTCTTTTGCCCAAATATTTATCCAAAACGGTCAACTCCTATCCTTAGTAAATTACGGTAGCTGTGATATTATCAGAACCTCCGCCGTCTTTCGCCTTGTCAACAAGCTTTGTGATAAGACCTTCGCCACGGTTTTCATGGCAGATTTTGACCATATCTCCTGTTGTGACGCAATTTGAAAGTCCGTCGGTACAGATGAGAAGAACATCACCGTAAATAAAGTTGGCTTCAATATAGTCAAGGCGAACGGACGGTTTTATGCCGAGCGCCCTTGTTATAAAGTTCTTGTTCGGATGATTTTGCGCCTGCTCATATGTAAGCTCACCTCTTCGAACCATTTCCTGAACAACGGAATGATCCTCTGTAAGCTGCTTGATTTTACCGCCTCTGATAGCGTATGTGCGACTGTCACCGACATGAACAACATGAACGGTTGTATCTTTTACAAAGACAAATTCACATGTAGTTCCCATACCCGTGAGCTCGGGATCTTTCATGGACATTTCAAAGACTTTCATATTGGCATTGACAACAATTTCTGCCATAAGCTCGCCAATCTGCTCCTTGGTCATATCATCTTTGTACAAATCGGTAATTTTGGTGCTGATATAATCAACTGCCGTTGCGCTGGCAATATTACCGCCGTTTGCACCGCCCATTCCGTCACACACAACTGCCCAGACACAGCTGGGAGAAATAACTCCGAAGCGACAGTCATCCTGATTCTGATTACGAACAAGTCCGATATCACTTTTGCTGAATACTTCCAAGTTATTTACCTCCTTCTTCAATATGCTTTCTTTTGAGCTGACCGCACGATGCGTTTATGTCACTTCCGAGTGTTCTGCGCACGGTTGCTCCGATATTTTTAGCAGCAAGAATGTTTATGAATGCCTGCTGTCTTTTAATATTGCTTTTTAAGTAGCCTGTTCCCTCAACAGTATTGACGGGGATCAGATTAACATGGCTTTGTGTACCCTCAAGTCGTTTTGCAAGCTCTCTTGCGTTTTCATCGCTGTCATTAACTCCGCTTATCATAGAGTATTCAAATGTAACTCTGCGACCTGTTGTTTTGAAATAATCTGAGCAAGCCTTTAATAATTCTTCAATAGAATATTTTCTTGCAATGGGCATTGTTCGCTGTCTTATCTCATCGTTCGGTGCGTGTAATGAAACGGAAAGCGTTATTCCGAGATGAAGTTTTGCAAGCTCATAAATTTTCGGAACTATACCGCAGGTTGAGAGGGTAATATGTCGCATTCCAATGTTAAGACCGTTGTCGGACGAAACAAGTCGGAGAAATTTTACAACATTATCAAAATTATCAAGCGGTTCACCCATTCCCATAAGAACAATGTTAGAAATTCTTATGTTAAGGTCACGCTGTGCGGCCTCAATCTGTCCGAGCATTTCCGACGGTGCAAGACTCCGTGAAAAACCGCTTTTGCCTGTTGCACAAAATGTACAACCCATTTTACAACCAACCTGTGTTGAGATACAGATTGAATATCCGTGCTTGTAACTCATTACAACAGACTCTACACATTCGCCGTCATTAAACGAAAAAAGGTACTTGACTGTTTTATCATACCTTGAAACAAGTTTTTTTTCAATATTTGCAACAGAAATGTAACTACTTGATTTCAAAAAAGCCTTTAAATCGGCAGGAATGTTACGCATATTGTCAAAATCGGTCACATTTTTGTACAACCAATCATAAATCTGCTTTGCTCTGAATTTTTGAAAACCGTTTTCTGTGACAAATTCAGTCAGCTCATCAAGCGTCATTGACTTGATATCCGTTAAATTATTCAATTTGACGCCTTCTTTCCGAATAAGCTGATGTAAAATCCGTCTGTTCCGCAGGTGTGCGGCATAAGTGTTATTTCGTATGGTTCTTCATCAAATGCACGGGCAATTCCGTTTGGAAGTTTTAACGGTATTCCGTAAAAATCGGGATGTTCCTTAAGAAAACGCTTTGTGTTTTTATTGTTTTCATCAGGATTCAATGTACAGGTAGAATAGACAAGCTTACCGCCTACTGCCAGATTATCCGCACTTGCACAGAGAATCCTGTACTGCAAATCCGACAAATCGTTGGAAATAAGGTCATCCTTGTATCTGATCTCGGGCTTTCTTGACATGATTCCAAGACCGCTGCACGGAACATCGCAGAGGATTCTGTCCGCCACAGGAAGTGCCGTGTCATTGGTTGACGCATCGCGCAGAAGCGTTGAAATACAAGTGATGCCAAGCCTTTTAGCACCTGCCGAAATCAGTTTCAGCTTATGGTCGAACATATCACAGGAAAAAATTCTGCCACGGTTGTTCATATACTGAGCCGCCGAAAACGACTTTCCGCCCGGTGCGGAACATACATCAAGCATAATATTGCGAGGCTTTGCGTCAAGAAAATTCACACAAAGCTGGCTTGACGCATCCTGAATATGAAAAAGTCCGGACTTGTACGCTCTGAGTCTTTCAACCGAGCCTGTATTTTCAAGATAGAGTGCGTTGTCAATAAAGGGAATTTTCTCCGCAACAACGCCCTCATCGGATAATTTCTTAATTAATGTGTCTGCATCTGTTCTGAGGGTATTAACACGACAACAGATTTTGGCTCTGCCGTTAAGAGATGCCAAAAGCTGTTCGGCATTATTTTCTCCGTAAGAATTAACCCACAATTTTACAATGTTTTCGGGAACAGAATATTTTACCGAAAGATATCGAGCCCTGTCCTTTTCATCGGGTAATGTATATTTAACCTCTGCCCTTGTGATATTGCGAAGAATTCCGTTTATGAAACCCGATGATTTCTGAAGTTTGTGCTTTTTGGCAAGATTAACGCTTTCGTTGACTGCCGCACTGTCGGGAACTTTGTCCATAAACAAAAGCTGGAGTATTCCAAGGCGAAGAATATTTTTTGTTTTTGTTTCAATTTTCCTTAACGGAATTTTAGAATAAGACCTGATAATATAATCAAGCGTGATTCTTCTTTCCAGAACGCCGTAAACGAGTGCTGACACAAAAGAGCTGTCAACACCCGAAAGGCGGTTTTCCTTTATGACATTATTCAAAGCAATATTTGAATATGCTCCCTCATTTTCAATTTTAAGCAGCACATTCAGTGCAATATTGCGTGTATTTGCCATTTTAATCTCCAAAATAAATTATCTTCTGCGATTGTTTGCAATTATAATTAATCTTAAAAGCTGCATAATTGCAGTAAGAGCCGCTGCAACATATGTCATTGCGGCTGCCTGAAGCACTCTCTTTGCTCCTGTGTATTCTTCACCGTAAAGAAGATCGCCGTTTCTGATTGTTTCAAGCGCTCTTTTTGACGCATTAAACTCTACGGGAAGTGTTGCGATTGTAAAGAGTACGGAAAGCGCAAACAGGATTATACCTATATAAAGAAATACAAAACCTACTCTCTGTGTAAAACAAAAACCGACTATAATAAAAATCCAACTGAGGCTTGAACCGAGTCTTGCAACAGGAAGAATAAACGAACGGATTCTGTTAGGCAGATAATTTTCTGCGTGCTGAACTGCATGACCTGCCTCATGACAGGCAACGCCTACAGCCGCAACAGAGGTGCTGTTAAAAACCGTGTCGGAAAGTCTGATTACATTTGTTCTCGGGTCAAAATGGTCTGTCATACTGCCTGCAACATGTTCAATTCTGACACCTGTTACACCGTGCTGACGAAGAACATATTCAGCCGCCTGAGCGCCTGTCATATTTCTTGAATTTCTTATCTGTGAATATTTTGAAAAAGTTGTTTTAACTTTGACCTGACAAATCAATGTTATTATGATACAAGGAACAATAAACACAAGATAGGTCATATCAAATCCGTAAAAGAATCCCATAAATCAAACACCTTTCTGTCTGCATATTGCAGACGGGAATTTTTAACCGATTACATCGCCGACAGAAAGCCTGTGGCCGGCAAGGAATGCCTCGGCGGTCATTTTCTTTTTGCCCTCAGGCTGAATTTCACATAGCTCAACCGACTTTTCACCGCAGGCAACAATCAGCGGTTTTGTGCTGATTACAGTTCCCGCTTTTCCGCTCTTTTCACAGAGCAAAGAAGAGTGAACCTTTATCTTTTTACCGTTAATTTCGGTTGTGGCAATCGGCCACGGATTAAGTCCTCTGATTTTATTATGCACCTCAAAGGCCGGTTTTGTAAAATCAATCGGACAAAGTGATTTGTCAATTTTTGAAGTGTGAGTTGCAAGGCTTTCGTCCTGCTTAATCGGAGTGATTTCGCCCTTTTCAAGAGCAGAAAGTGTGTCAAGAATAAGCTCTCCGCCCATAAGAGAAAGACGGTCAAAAAGCTCTCCCGAGGTTTCGTTCACACCGATTTCCGTTTTGACAACTTTCAGAATGTCACCTGTGTCAAGTCCGACATCCATTTGCATAGCCGTTACACCGGTTTCATTATCACCGTTTAATACGCTCTGCTGAATAGGAGATGCGCCTCTGTATTTAGGCAAAAGCGAGCCGTGAAGATTGATGCAGCCGTACTTTGCAGAGTCAAGAACCAACTTGGGAAGAATTTTTCCGTAAGCCGCAACAACAATGACATCGGGATTATATTTATTGATAATTTCAAGAGGTTTGCCGTCCTTAAAGGTTTCGGGCTGATACACGGGAATGTTCAGCTTTTCTGCGCACACCTTGACATCTGGAGGAGTCATTATCATCTTTCTTCCCCTAGGCTTGTCGGGTTGTGTAAACACGGCGCAAACCTCATGTTCCGAATTTGCAAGAGCCTTGAGTGCAGGTACGGCAAAATCCGGAGTACCCATATAAATTATTTTCATATCTTCACCTGTTTATCAGCTATTCATTTCTTCAATTTCGGCAGGAGTCAACATTCTTGTTGCAACCTGAGTAAAGAGAATTCCCTCAAGATGGTCGAGTTCGTGACAAAAAGCCTTTGCAAGCAAATCCTTGCCGTCAATAACAAATTCGTCACCGTGTCTGTCCTGAGCCTTAACCTTTACATAATCAGGTCTTACTGTGTAACCCCACTTGCCGGGAATTGAAAGGCAACCCTCAAGAGTTTCCTGCTTGCCGCTGTAAGCGATGATTTTCGGGTTTACAAGCTCAATCGGACCTTCGCCGACATCAATAACCACAACTCTTCTTAAAATTCCGACCTGAGGAGCGGCAAGTCCCACTCCCTCAGCCTTGTGCAAAGTTTCAATCATATCGTCAATAAGATCTGCAAGGCGGTCATCAAACTTTACGACAGGTCTGCTTTTTTTTGTGAGAACGCTGTCGCCCTCTTTTACAATTTGTCTTAAAGCCATAAATTATATCCTTTCGCTAACAGGTCAGAGCGTTCATATCCGCATATATACTGACCTTTCCAAATTCCTTATTCTTTCCGAATTCTGTCATAACCGCTGATAGCAGTCCTCTGAAATCACGGTTATTTTTACATTTTATTATAAGTTTATATCTGAATTTGTTGCTCACTTTCACAACATTTGCCGGTGACGGACCGAGTATTCTCAAAGGCATGGCAGGGTATTCGCTTCTTGCGTGACTGACAAAGCACTGCAAAAAGCTGTTAGCCGCTTTCATTGTAAGCTGCTGTTTTTCACCCGAAAAGCCGATAAGACAGATATCCGCAAAAGGCGGATAAAGCATTGCTTTTCTGACCTGAATTTCGGTGCTGTAAAAGGCAAGATAATCCTGCCTTGCCGCCATAGAGATTATGAGGTTGTCGGGAGTGTAGGACTGAATAACAGCCATACCCTTCGACGCACCTCTGCCGCTTCTGCCGACTACCTGAGTTAAAAGAGAAAATGTTCTTTCGTAGCTTCTGTAATCATCGGCATACAGCATATAGTCAGTGTTGAGAACTCCCACAAGCGTCACATTGGGAAAATTGAGTCCCTTTGCAACCATTTGTGTTCCCACAAGAATATCGTACTTACCGTCTGCAAATGCCGTTATCATCTTTTCATAGGATGATTTCGAAGATGTTGCGTCGGTATCCATACGCAATATTCTTGCATCGGGAAAAAGCTCTGAAATTTCACTCTCAGCCTTTTGAGTGCCGGTTCCGCCAAATCTTAAAGATTTGCTGTGACAGGACGGACATTCTTCCGTATAAGGCACGGAATATCCGCAGTAGTGACACATCATTCTGCGGTTGGCGCTGTGATATGTGAGCGATATTGAACAGTTGGGACACACAACAGGTTCACCGCACATTCGGCAGGTTACAAAGGTGTTGTATCCCCGTCTGTTTAAAAGCAGAATTGACTGCTTGTTATTTTCAAGATTATAGCGCAGATTTTCAAGCAAGGTTTCGGAAAATCCCGTTACATTGCCGTTTTGCTGTTCAACATTCATGTCTGCGACAACAACCTTCGGCAAAACCGCATCGCCGTATCTCTCGGTGAGCGTGTTAAGCGAATATCTTCCGTTTTTTGCGTAGTAGTAGGATTCAACCGACGGAGTTGCCGAACTTAAAACAAGCAAGGCATTATCGTAGCTGCATCTGAATTTTGCGATTTCTCTTGCATGATATCTGGGGGAGCTTTCAGACTTATAGCTGTACTCCTGTTCCTCGTCCATTATGATAAGACCGACTTTTTCAAACGGAGCAAACACGGCACTTCGTGTTCCTATAACAATTTTTGCAAGACCTTTTTTTACACGCTTGGTATCACTATTTTATTTACCATATTTATGCCTGAAGCTGTCACAAAGGATCAATGGATTGCTGCCTTCTTTCCTATCTGTCTCTTATACACATCTGACGCTGCCGACGAATAGCCTTGTGTAGA
>ERZ1026933.1045-NODE-1045-length-10211-cov-5.939051_pt1 | contig 10211 bp, 3 predicted proteins | sample MGYA00519252_ERZ1026933 | MGnify/ENA primary metagenome ERZ1026933 (study PRJEB26926, sample SAMN06164828) | human gut metagenome | biome: ENVO:00009003; feature: ENVO:2100002; material: ENVO:00002003 | host: Homo sapiens | place: USA | collected 2012 ... | reverse complement strand
ATAATGCCGATCATAATCGACGAAACAACCAGAGAGATCGAGACAAATGCAATCAAGACATACGAAATGGCGTTGATAATCGTCGTGACTGAACGCATCAGCAATGCAACATAGTCCGTATATGTGATCTGATCTTCCTCCGGCAGCGCGCTGTTGTAGCGCTCGATGCAATCGCCGATGGCGTCCTTGTCTGAAAATGTGGAGGTGTACAGATTGATCTTGGACGGATTGGAACGTTCTACATACCCAAGCGCTTCCAACATATCTTCATAGGTCGATTCCGAATAAGCGGCGGGAACATATGTGTCATAGAGATACGAAAACTGTTCATCTGTCAGTTCTGCCGTATCCATTGCGGCGGCCAGCTGTTCGGATGAAAGGCCGGCCAGCTGTGCAGAGACGGTTTCGGCATACTGTGCGGCGATCTGCTCACGCAGCATCTGAGCAACATAATCGAACAGCGTCTCGTCGTCCATCTGCGCAATGTACCCGCGTACGGTTTCCGGATCGGTTCCCATCTGCTCCGCATAAGAGTCCGTCATCTGCGCTTCGATTTTTTCGCGTGTCATGCCGTCCATGGCCTGCTGTACGGCACCATCCAGATACGCGTCTGGCGCCTGCTCCGACAGATCCGTATACATCTGCGCTTTGCGCTGCGTGTCTGCATCTGCCAGAACGGCTTCGACCGCTTCGCGCATCTGCGCTGCATCCGGCGTTTCTTCTTCGCCGGTCTTGAACGGAAGACCGCTTAAAACATCGGTTTCCGGATCATCCAGCTGCTGCTGGATGATTGTGCTTTGCGCGGCTGCGTCAATAACGTACTGTGTTAGTGCACTTGTATACCCCAGCGATCCGCGTACCATGCTGTTGGCTGCGTTCGGGTTCGGGCGCAGGACACCGACGATTTTCAGCGTTGTGCCGACTTCGTCAGAGCCGTAGAGATAATCCATTCCGGCCTCGGTCTGACTCAAATCCGTCCAACTGCCGTCCGCATCTTTGGAGTAGGTCTCAAACGGAAGAATCAGCTGGAAGCTCTGCCCGCAAAGTTCTTCATAACTCCAGTTTGCGTCCGATTTTTCAATCGTTTCCTGATTCATGGCCGCCTGCATGGCGTCTGTCATTTCTTGTTCGGTTTTAAGACCCATTGCGTACATAACCAGATCGGAGATCTCATTGTTTTCGCTCACAATCAGCACAACCTCGTCGTAAGACTCCGGCCATCTGCCGTAGAGCACGTCGTATTGCAACTTTAAAAGCGGGGATATCCCTGTTCCGTCTTCATCCGGAAGCAATTCCTCCCAGACGTCCATGGCGGAATAATAGCTGCCGAACTGTGAAAAATAACTGCTGTAATCGCCGCCGTATATGCTGCTCATCATGTTCTGCAGCAGCTCCATCACGTCGGCCTTGACGATATTCCCGTCGGCATCCTTTGTGTAAACCGGCAGAGACAGGTCGTAGGCATACTGGATCGAGGTCAGATACTGGTGGATCTCGCTGTCCGGGTTATCCAGATAGCGCTTGAAGGCTTCCAGATCGTTCGTCTGCGTGCCGTTCTTGTTCAGGCTCTGCATCAGATCATACATGACGTTGGACGCGTAGACGCGCCCGTCCGTATGCGTTTTTCCGGCCTCTTCGCTGTGTACGCCCATCAGCGCTGTCACCATGCCGGACATATCCGCGCTTTCCGCCTCGATCGTCACCGGATAGGACGAAAGCGTGTCCTCCTGCACGTCGTTGATATAGGTCTGAATGCCGTTGGAGAGGGACAGGATCAGCGCAATTCCGATGATGCCGATGGAGCCCGCGAAGGCGGTCAGGATCGTGCGGGTCTTCTTTGTCATCAGGTTATTGAGGCTCAGACCCAGCGCCGTAAAAAACGACATGGACGTGCGCCGCTTACCGGATTCCGGCTGCACCGGCGGCTCCGCCGCGTCTTCATACGGCGCGCTGTCCGCCAGAACGCTTCCGTCGAGCAGCCGCACCGTCCGCGTGGCGTAGCGCGCGGCAAGCTCCGGATTGTGCGTGACCATAATAATGAGTTTCTCGTCCGCAATCTGCTTTAGAAGTTCCATGACCTGCACCGACGTCTCACTGTCGAGCGCGCCAGTCGGCTCGTCGGCCAGCAAAATTTCTGGGTCGTTGACCAGTGCACGCGCAATCGCAACGCGCTGCATCTGTCCGCCGGACATCTGGTTTGGCTTCTTGTGCAGCTGGTCGCCCAGCCCGACTTTTTCCAGCGCCTGCACGGCGCGCTTTCTCCGCTCGGACTTGCTCACGCCAGAAAGCGTCAGCGCAAGCTCCACGTTCTGCAGAACCGTCTGGTGCGGGATCAGGTTATAGCTCTGAAAGACGAAACCGATGGAATGGTTGCGGTAGGTATCCCAGTCCCGCGCAGAAAAATCCCTCGTTGAGCGTCCGCTGATAATCAGATCACCGGATGTATACTGATCCAGTCCGCCGATGATGTTCAGAAGCGTTGTTTTTCCGCAGCCGGACGGGCCCAGTACGGCGACAAATTCATGCCTGCGAAAGCGGATAGATACGTTTTTCAGCGCATGAACTACAGCGTCACCGGCTTGGTAGTCCTTCGAGATCTGTTTGAGTTCGAGCATTGGGTCACGATCCTTCAATTCAAAATAAACAGAGTTAGAATACACTGGATTTATGAACAAATCTATGGAATCACAGACTGATTTCTGCGATGTTTACAGAAAATTTACTGCTTTCAAAACTTTTTCAGCCAGCCAAACAAATTGTTTGGACAAACAGACGAAATTGTAAAGATTTTAAGGCAGAAACCGTTGGTTTTTGGGTAAAATAATACTGGACAGCAGAAGAATAATGCGGTATAATTTAGCAGAATGTTGTGGAACACACAGTATATTGGCCGGCATCCAGCCGGCAGGTAATAAGGAGGAAATTCATTATGTCTGTTAAAGTTGCAATCAATGGTTTTGGCCGTATCGGCCGTCTGGCGTTCCGTCAGATGTTTGGCGCTGAGGGCTACGAAGTCGTCGCCATCAACGACCTGACTTCTGCGAAGATGCTCGCGCACCTGCTGAAGTACGACTCCACGCAGGGCAACTATGTTGCGCAGGGCCACACCGTTGAGTACCATGAGGGCGAAGGCGAAGACAACTACATCGTTGTTGACGGCAAGAAGATCGTCATCTACAAGATGCCGAACGCAGCTGATCTGCCCTGGGGCAAGCTTGGCGTTGATGTCGTCCTCGAGTGCACCGGTTTCTATACCAGCAAGGCCAAGGCACAGGCCCATATCGATGCAGGTGCCCGCAAGGTCGTTATCTCCGCTCCGGCCGGCAACGATCTGCCCACCATCGTTTACAACGTCAACCACAAGACGCTGACCAAGGAAGACACCATCATCTCCGCTGCTTCTTGCACCACCAACTGCCTCGCTCCGATGGCCAAGGCTCTGAACGATCTGGCTCCTATCGAGTCCGGCATTATGTGCACCATCCACGCCTACACCGGCGACCAGATGCCGCTCGACGGCCCGCAGCGCAAGGGTGACCTCCGCCGCAGCCGTGCAGCCGCTGTCAACATCGTCCCGAACTCCACCGGTGCTGCCAAGGCCATTGGCCTCGTTATCCCGGAACTGAACGGCAAACTCATCGGCGCCGCACAGCGTGTCCCGACCCCGACCGGCTCCACCACCATCCTGAACGCAGTTGTCAAGGGTGCTGTCACCGTTGAGCAGGTCAATGCCCAGATGAAGGCGGAAGCTACCGAGTCCTTCGGCTACAACACCGACGAGATCGTTTCCTCCGACATCATCGGCATGCGCTACGGCTCCCTGTTCGATGCAACGCAGACCATGGTTCTGCCCCTGCCGAACGGCGACACCCAGGTTCAGGTCGTTTCCTGGTACGACAACGAAAACTCCTACACCAGCCAGATGGTCCGCACCATCAAGTACTTCTCCGAACTGGGCTAATTCCACAACCAAGTCCCAGACAGGCGCTGCTCCGGCAGCGCCTGTTTTTTGCACCCTTCCCAAGGCTCCCCTGAAGGGAGAGTTGGCGCGAAGTGCTTGAGTGGTCAAGCGGCAGGTAACTGTAAAAACAGAAGCTATTCGGCGAATTCGTGTGCCCTTACTCGCTTGGTTGTATGGGCCGATGCCCACATCGGCCCGTTGGAAAGTTATGAATTTTTTGCATTATTCGCATTTACCAAAATGCCGTTAAAGAAACTGTTTTCAATCGGGAGGAGAAGAGCCACGCCCCTGCCAACTACATACGTTTTTGCACACCGGTGGAAGCCATTGGGCGCTGCATCAGTCTGAAAGTTGATATGCTTTAAAAGGTTGACAAGAGTAAACTTACATGCTATGATAAGTCTACAAAAGTAAACCTAAGGAGGACAGAACAATGAAGCGATTCCGTGCGTTCGTATTGGCAATGTTGATCCTTTTCATGTGCACTGCCTGCAAAAAAGAAACGCTGTCTGCAACGCAGCCCGGCAGCGCACAGACAGCGGCAGGGGAGACGGAGCAGACTGTTTCCGGCGTTTCCGTCCGCATCCCGGCTGCGCAGTACCGATTGGCCCGCACGGAGCCGGAGGGGATGACGGTGGGCACCGCACTGCTGCCGTATTCCGGCGGAGCCGTCCTGACCGGCAGTATGATCACAGGCAGTGCGGACGAACCGCTTCGAACGGAAGCGGCGGCATATTACACACCGGAACACGCCTGCACCGTGCAGGAACTTCCGATTTCTCCGGACGGCCTTGCCGTGCAGGCGGCGCTGGCAGGGGAGCGGCTGTATTACATCGAATCGCGTCAGACCCCGGACGGCGAACAGTGGCTGCTCCACGCCGACGGACAGACGCGCGTGCTGGACGAAGCCCTGTCCGGCGTTTCCAATCTGACCGCCATGGCGGTGCAGGATGAAGAACTGCTACTTGCCGCGGACGGTTCCTACGTTCTTGCCTGTGCCATGGACGGAACGCTTCTCTGGAAGCAGCCTGCCGCAGAGATTAAACGATTCTTCCATGTGCGGGACGGTGCGCTTCTGGCCTGGGCACAGAGTGAGCAGATGCTTTATTCCATAGCGGATGATGAGATCCAGCCGTTTTGCCCGCTACCCGATCTGTTTCGCACCGGAACCGAAGCGCTCTATCCGGGTGAGAATACGCCGTATGACTGCCTCGTCTTTGCCAACGACGCCTGCTTCGGCTGGCAGATCGCGGAGAACGCCGTGACGCAGCTGTTTGCCTGCGATACGGTCGGCCTGTACGCCATGGATGTCGAAGCCTTCTGTGGCATGGGGAACGGGCAGTATCTCGGCTTGGAGTTCTACCCGTCGGAGGACGAAGCGGCGCAGTACCGTTTGATCTGGCTGACCCCGGCGGAGGGCGATTTCTCGGAAAAGCGCCTGATCCGCATTGCGGGCAGCCGCAGCGGTATCTTCTCCATGGCTGCCCGCGATTTCACATCTCTGTACCCGGAATATCAGGTTGAATTTGTCGATTATGAGGCGCAGTACGGGGAACAGGCCGATCAGCAGCTTTTCATGGATCTGCTCTATGGCGACTGTCCCGACCTCCTGTTTGTAAACGGCCTGCCGTTCGCGCAGTACGCCCGTCAGGGACTTCTGGAAGACCTGTACGCATGGATCGACACGGACGAAACGCTTTCGCGCACGGACTTCACACAAAATCTTCTGCACGCACTGGAAACAAGTGGCGCACTGTACCGCCTGCCGCAGACCTATCTGCTTGCAACGGCTGCCGGTCTGCCAGAGATCGTCGGCGGCCGGGAGAGCTGGTCCATGACAGACTTTCTGGATACCATGCAGGAACATCCTGAAATTTCCTCCGCTTTTGCGCAGGACGATGGTATGTCCATGATTCAGACGCTGCTTCTCTATGCGCCGGATGCCTTTATAGAGTACGACGCGGCACAGGCAAGCTTCGATTCTCCTGATTTTCTTCGCCTGCTGGAGCTTGCAAAGCGCCAGACACAGCCGGAGGCGGAATCGCCGCGCGAAGCGCTGCTGACCGGTCAGGCACTGCTGGAGCAGCTGATGATCGGCCGTGCACAGTATTTTGAAGAAGAATACGAGGACGCTCTGAACAGGCTTGCCATCCCTGGCTTTCCGGGTGCGGGACGCGCCAGCTTCTATCTGACGCTCCCGATGGCCATCCCGGTCAATGCGCAGGAAAAGGAAGGGGCGTGGGCGTTTCTGGAGCTCCTGATCACGGAGCCGCTCTACGCCGCACGCAGCCGCGGCGGCTGGCTGCCGGTGCAGTCGGACTTTGAGAAAAAGACGGATACCATGACAGATACCACCGCACAGAATCTCCTGCGCGAACTGCAGGCGGAGGCTGTGTCCGCATTTGACTATGATGCAACTGTTGATGGGATTCTTGCCGATGAACTGCCGTATTATTTTGCGGACGAGCAGACTGCCAAACAGATCACAGACCGCATCCAGCGCCGCGTCCAGCTGTATCTCGAAGAAACCTACAACTGATACTATAAAAATAATAAAAGGCGGGCGGTACCCGAAGGTACCGCCCGTTTTGCATAGGAGATAATTATTTGTCGTACATATCGACCAGCTTGAGCAGGTGCTCGTAGCGCTCCTTGGCGTTCGCTTCGTTCTTTGCGAACAGAACGGTTGCACGCTCCGGGAACTCGCGGGTCAGACGGCTGTAGCGGGCTTCGTTCATCAGGAACTCCTGATAGCCGCCGGCGGGAGCCTTGGAGTCCAGCGTGAACTTCTTCTCTGCAGCCGGGTTGAAGCGGAACATGTTCCAGTACCCGCAGTCAACAGCCTTCTTCATTTCCTTCTGGCAGTTCTGCATGCCGCCCTTGATGGAGTGCATCTCGCACGGTGCATAGCCGATGATGAGGGACGGGCCATGGTAAGCCTCGGCCTCCTGAATGGCCTTCAGCGTCTGCGCAGCGTTGGCGCCCATGGCGACCTGCGCGACGTAGACATAGCCGTAGGACATGGCGATCTCCGCCAGAGACTTGGACTTGGTCTCCTTACCGGCAGCCGCAAACTGTGCGACCTGACCGATGTTGGAAGCCTTGGAAGCCTGTCCGCCGGTGTTGGAGTAGACCTCGGTATCGAAGACGAAGATGTTGACGTCTTCACCGGAGGCGAGAACATGGTCGACACCGCCGAAGCCGATGTCGTAAGCCCAGCCGTCGCCGCCGAAGATCCAGACGGACTTCTTGCTGAGGTAATCCTTCTTGGACAGGATGTCTGCGCCAAGTGCGCAGGCGTCGCAGTCGCAGTACTTTTCGCCCTTGGCCTTGAGCTCGGCAGCGTGCTCGGCAAACTGCGGGACCTGTGCCAGCTCGTCGACGGTCGTAACGTTCTCTTCCAGAGCCGCGACATACGCCTTGGTGGCGGCAGCATTGGCTTCGAGATCGTTGACGGTGTCGAGATACTTCTGCGCAGCGGCCTTGAGGTCGGCGTTCGTCCACTCGACGGCGATCAGAGCCTTGGTCTTCTCAATCAGGCTGTCGCGGATGGCCTTCTGACCGAGGTACATGCCGAAGCCATGCTCCGCGTTGTCCTCGAACAGGGAGTTGCACCATGCGGGACCCTTGCCTTCTGCATTTGTGCAGTACGGGTTGGTAGCGCCCGGGTTGCCCCAGATGGAGGAGCAGCCGGTGGCGTTGGAGATATACATCTTGTCGCCGAACAGCTGTGTGACCAGACGCGCGTAGCTTGTCTCGGCACAGCCTGCGCAGGAGCCGGAGAACTCAAGCAGCGGCTTGCGGAACTGGCTGCCCTTGACGTCAGCAGTCTGGAGTTCCTTCTTCTCGGAAACCTTGTTCACGCAGTAATCGAAGACGTCCTGCTGATCCAGCTGCGTCTCCTGCGGAACCATCTTGATAGCCTGAACCTTTTCGGGGCAGGCGCCGACACAGACGCCGCAGCCCATGCAGTCGAGCGGAGAGATGGCCATGGTGAACTGATAAACGCCTTTACCCTTACCAGCCTTGACCGGGACGATCTTAGCAGCTGCGGGTGCGTTCTTGGCTTCCTCATCGGTCAGCGCGACCGTGCGGATGGTAGCGTGCGGGCAGACATAAGCGCAGTTGCCGCACTGGATGCACTTTGCAGAATCCCATTCCGGAACGGCAACGGCAACGCCGCGCTTTTCGTAAGCGGCAGCGCCCAACTCGAACTGTCCATCAACATGATCGACGAACGTGGAAACCGGCAGAGAGTCGCCGTCCATCTTATCGACCGGGAAGAGGATGTTCTTAACCTGCTTGACAAGTTCGGGCTTGCCTTCGAGGTTATGCTCGACGACAACGTCTTCTGCGTTCGCCCAGTCAGCGGGAACGTCGATCTTCACATAGGCGGTAGCGCCGGCGTCGATGGCCTTGTGGTTCATCTCGACGACGTCCATGCCCTTCTTGGAGTAGGACTGTGTGGCCTTTTCCTTCATGTACTTGATGGCGTCCTCTTCCGGCAGAACCTTGGCCAGGGAGAAGAACGCGGACTGAAGGATGGTGTTGGTGCGCTTGCCCATGCCGATGGACTGCGCCAGATCAATGGCGTTGATGGTGTAAAGCTGGATGTTGTTCTTGGCAATGTAGCGCTTGGAAGCGGCATCCAGATGATGAGCCAGTTCTTCCGGTGTCCACTGACAGTTAATCATAAACACGCCGCCCGGCTTGACGTCACGGACAATGGGGAAACCCTTCGTGATGTAGGACGGGTTATGGCAGGCGACGAAGTCGGCCTTGTTGATGTAATACGGGCTCTTGATGGGCTTGTCACCGAAGCGCAGATGGCTGATGGTGACGCCGCCGGTCTTCTTGGAGTCGTACTGGAAGTAGGCCTGCACATACTTGTCGGTATGGTCGCCGATGATCTTGATAGAGTTCTTGTTTGCGCCGACAGTGCCGTCGCCGCCCAGACCCCAGAACTTGCACTCGATGGTGCCTTCTGCGGCGGTGTTCGGGCAGTTCTTGTCCTCTTCGAGAGAGAGGTTCGTCACGTCGTCCACGATGCCGATGGTGAACGCATGCTTCGGCTCGTCCTTCTTCAGTTCGTTGTAAACAGCGAAGATGGAAGCAGGAGGCGTATCCTTGGAGCCGAGGCCGTAGCGGCCGCCAATGATGGTAGCCTTGATACCTGCGTTGGCCAGAGCGGTCACAACGTCCATGTACAGAGGCTCGCCCAGAGAGCCGGGCTCCTTCGTGCGGTCGAGGACTGCAATCTTCTTGGCGGTAGCCGGGATGGCTGCGACCAGCTTGTCTGCACAGAACGGACGGTACAGGCGAACCTTGACCAGGCCGACTTTCTCGCCGTGTGCGTTCATGTAGTCGATAACTTCCTCAGCAACGTCGTTGATGGAGCCCATCGCAACAATGACGCGGTCAGCGTCGGGGGCGCCGTAGTAGTTGAACAGCTGGTAGTTCGTGCCGAGTTTCTCATTGATCTTGCCCATGTACTTTTCGACAACTGCGGGCAGTTCGTCATAGTACCGGTTGCAGGCCTCGCGGTGCTGGAAGAAGATATCACCGTTTTCATGGCAGCCGCGGGCAGCGGGGTGCTCCGGGTTCAGCGCATGCTGACGGAACTCCTCAACAGCCTTCATGTTGCACATTTCTTTGAGGTCGGCGTAGTCCCAGCAGGCGACCTTCTGGATCTCGTGGGAGGTACGGAAGCCGTCAAAGAAGTTCAGGAACGGAACCTTGCCCTCGATCGCAGCCAAATGCGCGACAGGGGACAGATCCATGACTTCCTGCGGGTTGGTCTCGCAGAGCATGGCGAAGCCGGTCTGACGGCAGGCCATGACGTCAGAGTGATCACCGAAAATGTTCAGAGCATGGGTCGAGACGGTACGCGCCGAGACGTGGAATACGCAGGGCAGCTGCTCCGCCGCGATCTTGTACATGTTCGGGATCATCAGCAGCAGACCCTGAGACGCCGTGTAGGTGGTCGTCAGAGCACCTGCGCCGAGGGAGCCGTGAACCGTACCGGCCGCACCAGCCTCAGACTGCATCTCAGCAACCTTGACGCGGGTGCCAAAGATGTTCTTCAGACCTGCGGCAGACCACTGGTCAACGAAGTCCGCCATCGGGGAGGACGGCGTAATGGGATAAATACCGGCGACCTCTGTGTACGCATAGGATACATGAGCCGCAGCATTGTTGCCGTCCATGGTTTTGAATTTACGAACCAAAACAATTACCTCCTAAAAGTAAT
>ERZ1026933.1037-NODE-1037-length-10239-cov-22.428417_pt1 | contig 10239 bp, 8 predicted proteins | sample MGYA00519252_ERZ1026933 | MGnify/ENA primary metagenome ERZ1026933 (study PRJEB26926, sample SAMN06164828) | human gut metagenome | biome: ENVO:00009003; feature: ENVO:2100002; material: ENVO:00002003 | host: Homo sapiens | place: USA | collected 2012 ... | reverse complement strand
TGCCTGTATATATTGTGCGTTCTTGTCCGCCATTATCACTTGGCCAGTTCATTACATTGTATTCATTCTTATCTTTAGAGGCACGCACTATCATTTCCGAAGAACCGCCGCCGTCGAGATTCATCATATTATAACAGCCGACAGCTGACATGATCTTGCACATATCTTCGAAATAAAGTCCATTTGACCAAGTATAGCGGCGTCCGTCAGCAACCATCATCCATACAGTGGTGCCATTTTTTTCGACCCCCATACAAGTTCTCGGATGGCGGTTGGAAAGTCCGTCTTTCTGTACAGGAATATTCTGAGCCACACCGTCAATAATAAGAAACGGTCCACCGGAACCAGCTTCCATAATATCAGGATGTTCAGACACCACTTCTTTATAATCCGCCTTGTCTGCCATACGGATTTTCTTATCAGGAGTCATATAGAAGAAACATCTTGGAGTATCAGATGACACAACATTGAAAATGCTTTTCAGACATTTCCCCTCGTGATGGAAGATACCCTGAGGGTTTTTCTGTATATCAGTACCGAAAAAATCCGAATTGGTGGCTGCCCACACGAAATGGTTTGCGCGGTCTTCTTTTTTCGCCATTTCCGTGAGTGTACTTCCGACACTTTGGAAAACATCTCCGGCATAGGCCTGATCAAGACAGAGATTTGGTTTTGTCAAATCCGCCTTGAGGAACCATATCCTCATAGGACATCCGTCCATACCGAGATAACTCAATGATGTCATAGTCAACCCGTCAGTAATGACAGTCTCACTGTCCGAATAGAGAGAAGCTATAATGTTCGTTTTTTCAAGAAGCACCTTACCCACCTCTGTTTTCGGCTCATTGTTCACATAATCAGGCTGAATAGATTTCTCCTGACAAGCTGCCAATGCAAGCGAAGCAGCGATTATATATTTCAATAATTTCATTTTCTTGCTGTTTTATAGTTCATTTCCACCCCAACCAGGATTCTGCTTAAGCAGAGGGTTCTCCCTGATTTCTCCTTCCGGAATAGGGAACAATGTCTGTGTTTTGGTAATGCCCAATCTTTCGATTGCCTTGCCCTGACGGATATAATCATACCATATCAGGTTTTCACCTATGAGTTCGAGCCTTCTCTCCTGAAGAACGGCTTCTTTAAGTTCGGCTTCGGAGCTTGCCGTGCTATCTGAAAGGCCTCTCATTCTACGAAGCTGGTTAAGACGCTCGCATCCGTCAGGGAATCCTTGGGCTTCTGCGCTGATAAGATAGACCTCACCGATTCTCGATACTATAATCGGGTCGGTATATGCCTGTCCTCCAGGATATTTGCCCAGACATTTATCAGTACCTACAGTAACTATCGTAACCGGGAGTCTCTTATCCTGAGATTCAAAACGGTCAATTATCGTCTTCGTCGGGAAATAATTGCCGCTACCCTTGTTCACATACTCATAAGTAAAGTACTCCGAGCCGAGTTTGATGGATGTTTCAGTATCATCCATATTGAAGGCAAAGATTGTCTCCGAGTTGGCTTTGCGCCCATATCCGAAAATCTTGCTGAAGTCCTTTTCAAGCGCATATTTACCGCTGGTGATAAGAGCTTCTGCGAGTTCGGCTGCTTTCTTCATGTTTCCTTGATAGAGATATGCTCTGGCCGCAAGAGCCTGTGCTGCTTCTTTGGAAGCCATATACATATCAGTGGACGGCTCAAGATTGTCAATTGCGAGCTGGAGCTCTTCATTGATGAACTTCCAGCAGTCCTCAACAGTGTCTCTCGCCACTCTGTCCGTGGTATTGACTCTGAGAATCGGCACTCCTCCCCATCTTGTCACGAGATTCATATAAATCATCGCACGGAAATAATGTGCTTCTCCATAAATAATCTTATTTGCCTCAATACCGGCCTTTTCAACAGTTGCAAGTAGCAAGTTCACATGATAAAGCTCATTATAGAAATTATTCCATTGACCCGTAACATTCGAGCCGAGCGTCTTCATGTAGCTGTTATAAACATCTATCGGGTTGTAGTTCTTCTGTGTAATGTCACCACCGAGAACATCGAAGCATATATGGCCAGTGCTGCCAGGTTTGTTCTGCATGGCAGAATACACACCGTAACGAAGAGCAGAAAGGTCTTTTTCTGTCACGCCGTCAGTAGAAATCGCGGAACGCGGATATATATCCAACATCTGCGAGCATGAATTCAGCACCATCAGCACGGACAGTGCAAGTGTAATATATCTTTTCATTTATATCCCTGTTTAGAAAGTTAGATTCAATCCAAAAGTAACTGTACGAGGCTGAGGTACATTGAGAGCATCTACTCCGAAGTATCTCGCATCGAGATTGCTTGAAACCTCAGGATCATAACCCGGATATCTTGTAAGAAGGAACAGGTTGTCGCCCTGTGCGAATACCCTAAGCCCTTTCATATGAATCTTTTCAAGGACTTTCTTTCCGAAATTGTAAGAAAGGGTAAGAGAACGGAGTCTGATAAACGAGCCGTCATAAAGGAAATAATCAGAGTTTTTCACATTCCAGCTGGAACCGGTTATAGCACGGGCATATACGTTGGTACTGCCAGGTCCAGTCCATCTGTTCAGTGCCACTTTTTCCATCACGCCCATACCTGTACCACATCTTGTAAGACTACTTCCCTCACCAAAATAAATTTTCGAGCCGTAAGAATATGAAAGGAACACATCAAGGCTCAAGCCTTTCCAGTAGAATGTATTGCTCCATCCTCCGCTGAATTTCGGATTGGAAGAGTATTTGACTGCACGGTCAGTATCATTGATCAGATTTTTGGCATCACCGTCAAGGTTTGCATATCTGAAGTCTCCGGCTCTCACCCCCTCCGCATAAAGTGCTTCAGGAACCTCAGCATCATACTGATATACGCCGTCGAATTTGAAGAGATAGTATGTTCCGACTTCCTCACCGACTTTGAGAACTCTGTTGTTTCCGATGGCGATAAGGTCATCGTTTCCGGTTATGGAAGTAACGGTATTCTTGTTATGGGCAATGTTGAATGAAGTTGTCCAGTGTACAGGTCCCAAATCGAGATTACCTCCGATGGTCACTTCTATACCCTTGTTCCGGATAGAGCCGACATTACTCATAATGGCGGTAGTTCCTGAAGTTGCAAAAGTAGGCTTGGAATAGAGCAGGTCCGTCGTATTCTTCACATAGCCGTCGACAATCAATGTAAGTTTGTCATTGAAGAAACCGAGATCGACGCCGACGTCAGTCTGACCGGATTTTTCCCAAGTGAGTTTAGGGTTTCCGAATACGGTCGAGTAGATACCGCTATGCCCCATATAGTTCTTTCCTCCAGCCATTTGCGACTGTGAAGAGAACAGGCCGATGCCATTCTGGTTACCTGTCTTACCGTAACTTACACGAAGTTTCATATCGACTCCGCTATCCTTCATCCATGATTCTTTTCCCACATTCCAACCGAAAGAAACTGAAGGGAACCAGCCCCAACGGTATTTAGGACGGAATTTGGAAGAACCGTCAGTTCTTAATGTCGCCGTAAGGGTATATCTGTCCTTATAACCGAAGTTAAGACGACCGAAGTATGATTCCAGTGCATAGGCATAAGCATTGCCTCCATAACCGATTACCTCTTAGGCAACTCCTACCACATCAAACGAATCAGAAGGAAATCCTTTTCCGTCGAGAGTTATGGTTCTTGTGCTTACTTTCTGGAAAGAATGACCGAGCATCGCATTGAAATCAAGATCACCGTCAAGATAAGTGTCGTTGTAATTCAATACTGAATCGAAACTCAGGTTCATGACGGTCTCATGCCTGTCGATAATCTCGCCTACGCCCTTTCCATAAGGATGTTTGGAATTATAGAAAGTATAGTCATACAGCTGGGTGATATCTGTATTGATCGTGTTTTTGAAAGAAATCCTGTTATCCAAGAACTTGAGATTTATGTGAGCATTTCCAAGGAATCTCATATTCTCTATATAGGCATTCTGCTCATTAAGGACCTGGATTGGATTATGAAACGTAAGTCCGTCAGTACCACCGATATAATAACTTCCATCCGGTTTATATATACGGTCATAAGGCCTCTGTTCCAAAGAACGTCCGATAACCGTAGTTCCTGCATTTGCTCCCGGTACCTGATATGTCTTCATATAGTTGGCCGACATATTGGCGCCTACCTCAAGCCATTTGGTAAAATCGTGCTGTATCTTTGCTTTTAAGTTGAACTTATCCAGTCTATTGGTCTTGATGACACCTTCTTTATGGTTGTAGTTCGCGCCAATGTAGAAATTGGTGGTCTTGTTGCCTCCGGAGAAGGAAGCATCCGCGTTGTAACTGACTCCGAGCCTGGTAATGACCTTCATCCAATCCATATCAGGTAAAGTGCCGAAAGGATTGAAAATGTGGACCTTATATTTGCCATCACCTACAGACAGGCCATACTGTTTGTTATAGTTGTCCACGCCCTCATTATATGCGTCCACATAGAGTTTCGAATCCGCCATCTTGATCTTGTGGATGTTAGGGAATGACGAAACGCTCGTGCTGACATTGATGCGGGCAGTAGTCTTTCCCGCCGCACCGGATTTGGTGGTGATGAGAATGACACCATTGCTGGCGCGGGAACCGTAGATTGCTGCCGAGGCTGCGTCCTTGAGCACATCGATAGACTCGATATCGCTGATATTGAGGACGGCCAATGAACTCATATCCTCACCGAGGTTGGTAAGATTCGCGTTCTGATTCGTAATAGGCACACCGTCGATCACATAGAGAGGTTCGTTACCTGCACTGAGTGAAGATATTCCTCGAATGACCATACGTTCACCGGATCCGAGGTTACCTGAGCCTCCACTTACCGATACACCAGCGATACGTCCGCTGAGCAGGGCAGCAGGGCTGTCCACGTTACGAAGTTTGTTGTCATCCACCGACATCTTGCTGATGGCACTGGAAACAAGCGAGCGACGGAGTGAACCATAACCGACTACGACTACTTCCTCGAGGAATTCTGAGGATGTCGTCAATGTGAAATTGACATTGCTTTCTTTGCTGACCTTGGTCTCCTGGTCCACGAAACCGAGACAAGTGCATTTAAGCGTGGCAGGCTTGGTCAATGTGAGGGAATATGCGCCATCAATATCCGTAGTCACACCTTCTTTCGTGCCCATTACGAGAATCATGGCACCCGGAACCGGTTCTCCGGCAGAATCAGTGACAATACCTTTCACAGTGAAATTTTTGGCGGAAGCTGCTGAAATCATTGCTACATTGCCATCGATTTTGACGTCGATCTGCTGGGGTTTGAAAATTTCCTTGAGCGCTTCACTGACAGAAGCATTCTTGATGTCAACATTCACCTTAGACGAAAGATCAAGTCCTTCAATCTGAGTGACGATAGAGATTCCGTATTGGCTCTTGACTGTGTTCAATGCCGACTCAATAGAGACATTGGACACTTTCAGTGAGATGTTCTTCTGCTGGGCAGAAGCCATTACACCGCCTGCCATCAGGAAACTCAGCAGGACAGCTAGACAACGCAGAGCCATACCCGCAAAGAATTTTGTGATTTTTAGCATAGTGAATATTTAAAAAGTGATAATTATCAATAAATTGTATACAAGTTCTCATGTTTCTTCACATGAAAATCCTTGTTTACATTCAATGATTTCAGTATTCCTTCTACATCCTCGTTGTTTACGAATGACGCATAGAACAATTTAGACGCTACATTTTGGTTGGCTATAAATATTTTGACTCCAAAACGGCGTTCAAGGTTATGACAAATCTGTTCGAGAGTCATGTGATAAGCATTGAACTCTCCCTTATACCATCCGGTTGCATTGACCGCATCCACCTCGAAGAGAGAGGCGCTTAAATTCTTGTTGCTCACGGACAAAGCCGTTCCCGGAACCAATGTTATAGGATTAGCCTGACCCGGAATCCTGACTTCCACACCGCCTTCGACCAATGTCGTGGTGCTGTTGTCTTCATCAGGAAAAGCCCTGACATTGAACTTGGTGCCGGTTACCTTGATCTGCGTTCCGGCAGCATGTACGATGAACGGATGAAGCGTATCCTTGGCTACTTCGAAGAATGCTTCGCCGCACAGGAAAACGTCTCTTGTAGCACCAGTGAGGCTCTTTTCGCAATTCAAACGGGACTGGGCATTGAGATATACATGTGTTCCATCGGCAAGGAGAACTTCCTTGATATCGCCGTTTACTGCCATATACTCCACATACTCAGGGACATATTCTTCGGCGACCATTTCCGGTTTTTCGATTCTGCCGATAAATATGCCCGCGATGACCAGGCAAGCTGCGGCCACTCCACCGATGCAAGCTTTTATTCCTTTGGATATTCTGGATCTCAGGATATAGCTGCCAATGGACTCATACGCACGATCTATCTGGTCCTTGTCCATCTGCGGAGACGGGCTGTTCCAGATTTCACGGGCTTCCGATATGTCAATTTCCTCTTTCATACGTACCTTGTAATCCTTAATTCTTACTTTAGACGCAGAAGTCAGATGTCACACGTAACGGAAAATGAAAAATTTTTGATTTTTTTACAGAAGCACACTATACCTGATATGCGGCAAGCTCAAGTTTCAACTGTCCCAATGCGAGACTAATGTGTTTTTCGACAGTTCTCTTGCTGATTTTCAGGCGCTTGGCTATAGACTCATTGGTCATATTATGATACCTACTGAGAGTGAACACCTCTTTGCGCACTACAGGCATACCCTCCACCACCCTGTCAATGATTCCGAGGGCGGTTTTCGCGTCAATGGTCTGTTCAATGCGGGATTCACAGCAGAGTTGCACGGCGAAGTTCTCTCTCAACTGCTCAATTTGCTTGCATTCCCTGAAATAGTTATTCACCTCATTATGGGTAACCACGAAGAGATAACTTGAAACGATGGACATCACCTCTTTATCATCTTTTCCCTTGAGCGACAAGCTGTCACGATGCATCCACAACTTGCAGAAGACATTGTGGGCAATCTCTTCTGCAAGCCATTCCTGTCCTCCGGCCTTCAGGGCATAGCCATAGACCTTTGGATAAAATGCATCGAATATTTCCTTAAAATGCTTCAATGTCAAGGGATCTCATTTACAGGTTTACTCTTCAAGGCCGCGAATTTAGAAATAAAATATTACTTTTGCACCTTTGATGGTGTAATTTAATTGTTTATTGTCAATGGAGAAAAAGAATTTCAGCGATATAGGGAAAATCGAGGCGATTAAACTTCTGTTCGAGGAGTCGCCTTTCAAGCAGGCGGACGGCACTTCATACCTCAGCGGAGAAAAAGGCGGAGTAATCAGGACTGCTTCCAAACTTTGGCTTGAAGGGATTGACTTCGACCTGACTTATTTTCCATTGAAACATCTCGGATACAAGAGCGTCGTCGGCACAGTAGGAGAGATTTATGCATCACTTGCCAGACCTCAGTCAATTTCCGTCAGACTCGGCATTTCGGCGAAACTGGACCTGCCGCAAGTAAGCGAATTGTGGAACGGCATCTGCACTGCTGCGGAAGAGCACCATATCAAGCGTGCTGACCTGGACCTAGTTCCATCACGTAATGGATTGGATATCAGTATAGTTATAAGCGGTATCACTTCTCCTGAAGTCGCTGAGAATCGAAAATCCGCGAGCAGCAAGGACCTTATATGTATTTCCGGCAATGTCGGAGCGTCATTTTTGGGGATGTGTCTGCTGGAGCAGGAAAAGAAAAAATTCGAGAAGGCAGGAGAACTGACCGGACAGCCGGACCTTGAGAAATACAAGATCCTAGTCGCTTCATATCTGAAACCGGAGATAGATCCTGACATTATAAGTCAGCTCGGAGATTCCGGTATAATTCCTCCTTATGGTTATCTGGTGAATCGCGGTCTCGCTGATGCGGCAAGAAGGCTCAATCGGGACAGCGGTCTCGGAGTGAAACTTTACACTGACAAGATTCCGTTCGAGGGAAACTCATTCGAGGTCGGAAAGAAGCTGAACATTGACCCGGTATCTGCCGCCCTAAAAGGAGGTGACGACTACAGGCTCATGTTCGTGATTCCGATGTCAGCATACGAGACATTCCGACACGATTTCCAGACATTCTCCATCATCGGGCACCTCGCCCAGCCTGAAGTCGGTACCGTTCTCGTAACTCACGAAGGTGTGGAACTTCCCGTTCACGCCCAAGGCTGGAACAATGACATCTTATACTGACGAACTATAAAATGAAAAAGATTAACTTTATTGTCCTGGCTTCAGCCGTCATGCTGATGCCGGTTTCCCTTACCCGATCTAACATAACCCGCTGAGGTCTAATGAGAATTGGACATTGGCGGGTTTCTCTCTATAGATGAACATTATCATATAGATAGGGAGATATTTTTTTGCCTGATTTCACTTCTATCGGGAATACGTTTCCGTTATATTCCGTAACAAAGTCCACTTCACCCTTTTTCTTGCTATTGTAATAGAACAGGTTTTCGAAGCCATGCGCCAAGAGTTCTTCTGCAACTACGTTTTCGTATATTGCACCGATTACATTTTTCCATAGCAAAAACATGTGTTTTTCTGCACTTTTCCAATATAATTACAAGCTAAAATATGCACTTTTCAAAAAAAACACACTAAAAGAACCGAAGTTCAGATAATTTCCTTATTCAAAAAAAATATTCTGATTTTTTGTACAAAGTCCAAGATTCCGGACTCTCCGTCTATGCTGTATTACCGTCTATGCTGTATTATTAGACGTCCGTATGAAAAGCGGCGCGAAATTATATATATATTTCTAATATTCAAAGAAATAATCACAAAAATATGATTTACGCGTACATTAGAATCAGCACGGACAAACAGTTCGTCATTAACCAGAAAGAAGAGATACTTAACTTCGTAGACATTAAAGGCTTAACTATCGACAAATGGGTCACAGAGACCATCAGCGGAAAGGTCGCAAAAGAAGCCCGAAAATTGGGCAGACTGCTCAAAAAAACGAAAACAGGAGACATCATAATCGTTACAGAAATATCCAGACTGAGCAGAACATTGGTCGAAATCATGGAAATAATGGGGCATTGTCTGAAATCCGGCGTAAAACTCTACTCCATAAAAGAAGGCTATTCTTTCGATGATTCCATTAATAGTCAAGTACTTTGCTTCGCATTCGGTCTCACCGCCGACATCGAGCGCCGTCTAATCTCCATGCGCACCAAGGAGGCCCTCGCCGTCAGAAAAGCCGCCGGCGTCCAACTCGGAAGGCGTCCGGGTCAATGCCCGAAGATTAAGATTCTCCTCACCAATAAGGATAAAATCCTGACTCTCATGCGCGAAGGCAAATCCATCTCCCACATCAGCCGTGAGTTCCACGTAGCCCGCGCCACGGTGATGAGGTTTGTTTATGCCAATGCCGAAGTGACGGCTGTTTTTAACGAAATGATCAAACATCAAGTTCCTCCAGTTCCTCAACAAAGTGTTGTTTAGTCCCTCCAAGATGTCCAAAATACGGACGTCTGAAATTGCTGGAAAACAGCTCATCTCATGCCCACGATGACCATAGCATTGGAAAACGAACAAACAAAACAAATTTTAATAAACAATGGAAATGAAAAAGTTAAATTATGAGGCACCAAAGGTACAGGTTTTCGGTGTCGAGACACAAAACTGCTTTGCGTCGGGATTTGAGGACAGGGGACTCTCTCCTCTTAATGACCGCAATGACATAGATTGGGATGAAGAATAAAAAAGGGCAGAAGATATGAAAAAGATATTCTATTCAAGTTGTGCAATACTTGGACTGGTCAGTCTTGCAAATTGCACAAAAAGTTCAGACGTTGAGATAAAGGATCAGGCTGCAGAACTCACAGCGTCCATCGTAGAGACCAAGACCTCTCTTAATGGCCTGGATGTTACTTGGGCTAAAGGTGATGAGATTGCTATCCAGTTAAAGGATAAGCACATCAACAATGCTATCAACGAAAAAGGAAATAGTGGAAACTATCCGGCAACAATGGGCACATACAAATTGTCCGACGATGCAGCAGGGAACAAAGTAGGAACATTCTCTTTTAGCAGCGGCGATGAAAGAATCGGTGATGAGGATGTATTTTTCGCTTTTTATCCAGCAAAATATTGCGTACCGCAAAATAGCAACGGCTATTTTTATATGAACTTCCCTTCAACCCAGTATTATGAGGATAACAATGGTGGCAGTTTATCACTTCCAATGTATGGAGTAGGA
>ERZ1026933.1031-NODE-1031-length-10268-cov-4.343680_pt1 | contig 10268 bp, 7 predicted proteins | sample MGYA00519252_ERZ1026933 | MGnify/ENA primary metagenome ERZ1026933 (study PRJEB26926, sample SAMN06164828) | human gut metagenome | biome: ENVO:00009003; feature: ENVO:2100002; material: ENVO:00002003 | host: Homo sapiens | place: USA | collected 2012 ... | reverse complement strand
TGTATAAGAGACAGGGAGTAGCTTTTAGATCGTTTATAAATATAAAAAATCCCTTCAGTCTCTCCCTTTGATAACTATACGTTAAAAACGGATGGAGGCTGAAGGGATTTTGTTTTATAGTCGCTCTATTTCCTCAAGGGAAAGGCCGGTGCATTTTTGGATGATAAGAGGGGTTATTCCCTCGGCTTTCATATTACGTGCCGTAGATTCTTTCCCTTTTTGCAGTCCTTCTTGCAGTCCTTCTTGCAATCCTTCTTGTAATCCTTTTTGCAATCCTTTTTCCATGCCTTCTTCCATCCCTTTTTTCATGCCTTTCTCAACGGCGAAGTCCAAGGTGTTATAATAATCATTATACATCTTCCACTCCGCCTCGTACTGCGCTCGTTGTTTGGGGGTGAGGTTCGCCATGGATCCGATGCGTTCCAACCGCTCGAATATGGCCTTGCGTGCCTTGAAAGGCATTCTGTCTAATGTATCCATATGCTTTAGTACATAAATCCAACGTTCAAAATCTGTCTCGCATTCTTCCTCCTCTTTGTTGAATCGGGGAAGCTCAATATAGATCTGGCGGAACTTGGGGTTGAATACCTGTCCGTTCTCCCGATCCGCCAATATGATGTCCCTTCGGAATTTACCCTCCTTCCCGTTTTTGTCTGGCCCGTTCTCTTCGTCGAGCGTGAAGTTCAAGAAGAAGACGCCGTACACAGCCGCCAGCTCATAGTCCCATGTTCCCTTTATCCCCTGTTCCACCACCGAGTGCGAGAGGTAATACAAGGCCCTGTCTTTGAAGTGGGGCTGTTCCATGTTCTGCATCCCGCTTATGATCCGCTCGCCTTTGTCGGTCTCGCAATGGATGTCAAAGATGACTTTCCTACCTTGCTCTGTCTCGGGCAATCGCTCATTGTTCATGATTCTCAAGTCCTTGATCGTATGCTCCCCTTCGAGGAGGTCGTTCAGGAACTCGATTAAAATGTCCTTGTCCATTTCCCTACCGAATATGTGCTTGAAGCCGAAATCGGTGAAGGGATTGATAAATTTTCCCATAGTGTTTATAGGTTTTAGTGATTAATAATGAATAATAGTATAATGAGACGGGGCACCCTGTCTTCCGGTTGTAAAGATACTACTTTTTTAATAGGATAGGCATCGTTTTAGCTTTTAAGAAAACACGTACGAGTTTTTTGAGAGGCATAATGTAACCACTATATGGGTGATTTCAAACAGATTTATCTGTCATGTGAACGGCTGTTCTGTTGACTTTTTGCTTGATATAAGCCGTATATTGTGACGAGGGCTTTTGGCGAGTCTTTACATCTAGCGTCCGTGGAGTGACCATAAGTGCCGTTTTTCCGTGCGAAAGTCGGGTTTTTCGTGTGCGATAGGTGCCGAAAGCTTGCACCACTAGTGGTATCGGGTAACGTCGGTAGTGCCGTTGGACATCGTGAGTAGTCAAGAATAGGGTTATAAGCGGTCGTGAATGGGCTCTAGCACGGTTATAACCCTATTATAACCCCATAAAATGCCCCAAATACCGGATGAGATATGAATTATGATGAATTAATTTCGCTAGAATGAAAGGCTGTTTTTAGATAGTGCTCTATTAGACAGTTGTTTGCTGTTTTTTCCTTGCGAATTTGAGAGCGTACTGTACTTATGCTCGAGAAATTCGATTCTCCGTGAGTTCAGTATACAAAATGTCAGAATGTCAAATCCATGGGACGAGAATCGCGTATTTTCGGGCAGAAGGCGTTTTGTTCTGCGCGAGGACATTCTCGCGTGTCGGGGAAAAGGCAGAGTGTAAGCCGTCGGGTGTTTTTCCCGTTTTTTGTTTCGCCTTTATGTCGAATCATATGGACAGATGCGGATAGGGTGTAAGCGAAATGTCGCAATCGCTATCCGTTTGTTTTTTTGTTTTTGGAAACAAAATGAGTTCAAATAGTGTTTTTCGTATGCTTGAAATCTTGTTTGGGGAGCGTTTGGGGCTTGGTTTTAAGTCGTGTGGTATATGTTTTCCGTTCGTTCTGCGCACATCGGAAAATCGCTTTCAGCCAAACGATTTTTCAATCTCTTGAGATTGATTTGCATATATGCAGGATTTATGCGGAAATACACAGTTTCTTTGTATGATTATTCTCTTTTGGGGCTTTATCTGATGCTGTTTTCTCAATTTAAAACAAGCGTAAAGGATTAAAACAATGTCTTTTTGTCGGGATATAGAGGAGAATGGGATTAATTTGTAAATTGAGGGCGTGACACTTTTAGTATAGTGAAAAATACAGGGAAATATCCGATTGGGTGAATTAGATTCAAGAATATTTGTTTTTATGTGTTTATTGTGCAGAAATCCCCTCCGTTTATCGTGAAGATAAGACGGAGGGGATGGTTTTATATAGTATAAAGTTAAGGTCAGAACAGGCTCCACGAGACGGTGAGTCCGGCCATGACGATGGCCACCATCGACATGAGCTTGATGAGGATGTTCAGGCTCGGACCGGAAGTGTCCTTGAACGGGTCGCCCACGGTGTCGCCCACCACGGTGGCACGGTGTACCTCGCCGCCCTTCCCGCCGAAATTACCTTCTTCGATATATTTCTTGGCATTGTCCCAGGCACCACCGGAGTTGGCCATGAAGATAGCCAACACGAAACCGGCCGACAAGCCGCCGACCAAAAGGCCGATGACGCCCGGCACGCCGAATACCAGTCCGGTAACGATGGGAGCCACGATGGCCAGCAGCGAAGGGAAGACCATTTCTCGTTGTGCGCCTTTGGTGGAAATCTGCACGCAGCGGGCATAATCCGGTTCGGCTTCTCCGCTCAGGATGCCCTTGATTTCACGGAACTGCCGCCGCACTTCCTCTACCATGTGGGCTGCTGCACGCCCTACGGCGTTCATGGTCAACCCGCAGAAAAGGAAAGCCATCATGCTGCCGATGAACATGCCCGAGAGGACTTTCGGGTTCATCAGCGTCACGTCATAGTAGGTCATGAAGTCGGTGAACGAAGCATCATGTATGGCCAACGTGTCGCCGTTCGGCATGGTCAGTACAGTTTCGCCCAAGCGTGTCAGCCCGATGCGGATTTCTTCGATGTAAGAAGCTAAAAGTGCCAGACCGGTCAGGGCTGCCGAGCCGATGGCAAAGCCTTTGCCGGTAGCTGCCGTGGTGTTACCCAACGAATCCAAGGCATCCGTGCGTTTGCGCACAGCCTCGCCCAGTCCGCTCATTTCAGCGTTTCCGCCTGCGTTGTCGGCTATGGGGCCGTAGGCGTCCGTGGCCAAGGTAATGCCCAAGGTGGAGAGCATGCCCACGGCGGCGATACCGATGCCGTAAAGTCCCATGCTCACGTTGGCAAAGTCGAATCCTGAGGCCAGCCAATAGGAAAGGATGATACCGATGACGACGGCTATCACTGGGATGGTGGTGGACACCATACCCAACCCGATACCGGATATGATGACCGTGGCCGGGCCCGTTTTTCCGCTCTCAGCCAACAGTTGGGTGGGGCGGTAGGACTGTGACGTGTAATATTCCGTGGAGCGTCCGATGACGATACCTACCAAAAGCCCGATGACCACGGCAAACGAAATGTTCAGCCAGTTGTCTATCTGCAACACCCAAAGGATAAGGAAGGTCGCCACGACAATCAGGGCGGAACTCAGGTTCGTGCCTACGGACAGGGAGTTGAGCAGGTCTTTCATGCCTGCGTCTTCCTTGGTGCGCACGGAAAATATGCCTAAAATGGAGAGCAGGATGCCCACTGCGGCTATCAGCATCGGGGCAATGACCGCCTTGAACTGCATGTCCACGTCGCCTCCTGCCATGAATGCAGCGGCACCCAATGCGGAGGTGGCCAGGATGGAACCGCAATAAGACTCGTACAGGTCGGCCCCCATACCGGCCACGTCGCCCACGTTGTCGCCCACGTTGTCGGCTATCGTGGCCGGGTTGCGCAGGTCGTCCTCCGGGATACCGGCTTCCACCTTGCCTACCAAGTCCGCACCCACGTCAGCCGCTTTCGTGTAGATGCCGCCTCCCACACGGGCGAACAGGGCCTGCGTGCTGGCTCCCATGCCGAAGGTCAGCATGGTGGTGGTAATCATGCAGAGTTTGGCTGTCGGGGCGTAGATGTCGGCAGGGATAAAGGCATCCAAAAGGAGATACCAGAAAGAGATGTCGAACAGGCCGAGGCCGACAACGACTAGTCCCATGACCGCACCGCTGCGGAAAGCTACTCGCAGTCCTTTGTTCAGGGAGTTACGGGCAGCGTTGGCAGTACGTGCCGATGCGTAGGTCGCCGTTTTCATACCCAAAAAGCCGGAAAGTCCGGAGAAGAATCCTCCGGTGAGGAATGCTATCGGTACCCACGAGTTTTGCAGGTTGAAGCCGTAGGCCATGACCGAAAACAGCACGACGAGTGCCAGAAAGACCAGTCCCACGATTTTGTACTGCTGTTTCAGGTACGACATGGCACCTTGGCGCACATGCGAGGCGATTTTCTGCATGACCGGTGTGCCTTCACTTTCTTTCATCATCTGGCGGTAGAAGTACCAAGCCAGCAGCAATGCCAATAAGGACGATACGGGAATCATCCAAAATAGAAGATGCTCCATAGTAAAATGTGTTTTTGAGTTAACGATATGTTATTATCGGGTACTAAGGTAATGAAAAAAAGGATAATGCGCGAAGAAATCCGAATGAAAAATATCGGTATTGTTATTTCGTTATGGTATATTTGTACTTTGGTTAATAAATAGGGTTGAATAGGTTTAAGAAAAAGATAAGTTTATAAAAAGAAAGGACATGAATGATTTCTTATTAATGAAAGACTCTTCAGAGGGAGATAAAGGAAAGGAAGCCATGTTGGACTTCGTGTTGTCGTGGACCTTGCGCGTAGCGTCTGATGCTTATCCAGATAAAGAAGTAAAACAAACATTGCATAAGGCTTGCCGAAGAATCCTTTTTAAGTTGATATTCGGTTTAAAGAGATATGAGGAAATAGAAAGGAAGCAATGTCAAGTTTGTTCTGTGCAAGTGTGGAAACAATGGAATAATATCGACTTGCACGCCAATGTGACATTGAGAATTGACGGAGGTGAGCCGGAATATCATGTCATTGTGGTTGAAAACAAAGTTTATACTCCATTGAGTGATAACCAACTCGGACCGTATAAAGAGATAATCCTCAATACCTACAAAGGAGGTGCCTACGAAAAGCATATCCATTTCTGGGTAATTACGGGCTTTAATGAAGAGTGTCGGAAAGACAAATTTGATAAGATAAAGAAAGAATGTGAGGCCAACGGGTGGGGTTGTATTCCTATTCTTGATCTTCAACCCAATAATATTCCGGAAAAGGAGAAGCCTGACAGTGATATATTTGATGAGTTTTGGTTAAAGGAGTGGTGATACATGTAGATAGGTGATTGTAGAAATGTAATAGTAAAAACGGAAACAGAATATGTCTCAATTAAGATGTAACGGTAAGGTTCCCACCATTGTTTTTGGAGAGGTGGCTCGTGATATTGTTGCGTGTAAAGAGGTCGTGGATTGGCTTCAATATCCGGTTCCCGGATTTGAGGATTTCATAGTGATTATTACGGACAGTGCTGTCGAATACGAAGAACGTATAGATGCCTTTTTGCAAAGTGTGGTTAACGGCAGGCTTTATTACATGGTATTGGATATGAATGACTCGCTCGACCGTCAACGTTTCCGTAACAAATGGATGTCTTATAATATAATAGGAGGAAACAAAGTTGAGACTGTAATCCAGATTCTTCATAATATTTATGCCCATATTCTCAAAACAGGCATGATAAGTTATGATTTCACAGATCTACAATATATACTGAAACAAGGTTGTTTTGTCCAATCCGTTTGTTTTAAAGGAGAACTTTCTGATTGGTTGGAATCTTTCCATGCACAAGCCAATGCTTCGTATTCTTTTGGCCTCACATTAAATCTTGATGAAGGCGAAGGGGTAAAGGATAATCTGTATGTTTTGCATGAGCGGCTTTGCCGGTTGGGCAATAATCCCGAGGTCAAGATTTCGCTTCAGTCGTATGAAGATGAAGAAATGGAGACCATTGTGATTTGGACTTATGATGATGAATATTAGTTTTTTGTGAGTTTTTCTTTGGCCAACTTAAATTAAGGTAAGGGCTGCCTCCCATTATATGCAGGAGACAGCCCTTACTATTATAAGGTGAAGGATTTACTTCTTCAACTTGGCTAAACTTTCTTTCAAGGCTGCGATTTTGCTTTCGGCATCGGCCTGTTTCTTGCGTTCCATATCCACCACGGCAGCGGGGGCGTTGGCTACGAAACGCTCGTTGGAAAGCTTTTTCAGGACACCAGTCAGGAAGCCTTCCAAGTGTTTCAGTTCGGCTTCTTGTTTGGCGATTTCCGCTTCCACGTCTATCAGGTTGCCGAGCGGTACGGCATATTCCGTCGTTCCCACCATGAACGACGCCGTGCCTTCGCCTTTCTGTGTCACGGTATTGATGGCAGTCAGATTGGCCATCTTCTTGATGACGCCTTCAAAGTCGGCCTCCGGATTTCCGCCTACGACTTCCAATGTCAACGCCTCTTTCGGGGCGATGTTCTTTTGGTTGCGTACGGTACGCACACCGGCCACGATACTCTTCACGTTCTCGATGTGGACGATGTAGATACCGTCCAAGGCGATGGAGTCGGCATCTTCCTTTGTGGGTTCATCCATCCGGAGCGGAGAAACCATGATGCTCTCGCCCGGTTGTCGGTCGTAGATGTGTTGCCAAAGTTCTTCGGTGATGAAGGGCATGAACGGATGCAGGAGCTTCAGCAGCGTATCGAAGAACGACAAGGTTTGCTCGTACGTCTTGTTGTCTATAGGTTGTCCGTAGGCCGGCTTGACCATTTCGAGGTACCAACTGGAGAACTCGTCCCAGAACAGTTTGTACACGGCCATGAGGGCTTCGCTCAGACGGTACTTCTTGAACAAGTCTGTCACTTCCCTTGCCGTGGTTCTCAACATGGCATCGAACCAGCGTGTGGCGATGGCTGCCGTTTCCGGTTGTGCGATGTCGGCCGTCTGCCAGCCTTTCACGAGACGGAATGCGTTCCATATCTTATTGTTGAAGTTGCGGCCTTGTTCGCAGAGTGCGTCGTCGAACAGGATGTCGTTACCTGCCGGGGCGGACAGCATCATTCCCATACGCACGCCGTCGGCACCGTAGCGTTCTATCAAATCGAGCGGGTCGGGGCTGTTACCCAACGACTTGCTCATCTTGCGTCCCAGTTTGTCGCGCACGATACCGGTGAAGTACACGTTCTTGAACGGCATCTTCCCTTCGTATTCGTAGCCTGCCATGATCATGCGCGCCACCCAGAAGAAGATGATGTCCGGAGCTGTTACGAGGTCGGACGTGGGGTAGTAGTAACTGAGTTCCTCGTTGCCCGGGTGGTTGATGCCGTCGAACAGGGAAATCGGCCACAACCAACTGGAGAACCAAGTGTCCAATGCGTCCTTGTCTTGACGGAGGTCGGCTGCGGTCAGGTTGGCATCGCCGGTTTTTTCCTTGGCCAGTTCGAGTGCTTTTTCAGCAGTCTCGGCCACCACGAATCCGCCTTGTGGCAGGTAGTAGGCCGGGATGCGGTGTCCCCACCACAACTGTCGGCTGATGCACCAGTCCTTGATGTTCTCCATCCAGTGACGGTAAGTATTTTTGTATTTGGCCGGATAGAACTTGATTTCGTCCTTCATCACCGGTTCCAAAGCGATTTGCGCCAAGTGCTCCATCTTCAGGAACCATTGCATGGAAAGCTTCGGTTCGATGGGCACGTTGGTACGCTCGGAGAAGCCCACCTTGTTGGTATAGTCTTCCACCTTTTCCAGCAATCCGGCTTTTTCCAAGTCGATGCAGATTTGCTTGCGCACGTCGAAACGGTCCATGCCCACGTACATCCCGGCTGCCTCGCTAATCGTGCCGTTGTCGTTGAAGATGTCGATGGAGGGCAGGTTGTACTTCTCGCCCAACATGTAGTCGTTCACGTCGTGTGCCGGTGTCACCTTCAGGCAGCCCGTTCCGAACTCGATGTCCACATAGTCGTCCTCGATGACGGGGATGCAGCGGCCTACCAGAGGCACGATCACCTTTTGTCCTTTCAGCCACGTGTTCTTCGGGTCGTTCGGGTTGATGCACATCGCCGTGTCGCCCATGATGGTTTCCGGTCGCGTGGTAGCCACCACGGCGTAGCGTCCGCTTTCGTCCGGTTGGCCGTCTTCACCGGCCACCATATATTTCAGATAGTACAGCTTGCTATGTTCTTCTTTGTAAATCACTTCCTCGTCCGAGAGGGCTGTCAGGGCTTTCGGATCCCAGTTCACCATGCGCACGCCACGGTAAATCAATCCTTTGTTGTACAGGTCGCAGAACACCTTGATGACGCTTTCGCTCCGCTTCTCGTCCATGGTGAAAGCCGTGCGGTCCCAGTCGCAACTGGCCCCCAGTTTACGCAACTGTTTCAGGATGATACCACCGTGTTCGTCCGTCCATTCCCAGGCATATTTCAGGAACTCTTCGCGGGTGAGGTCAGTCTTCTTGATGCCCTTTTCCGCCAAACGGTTTACCACCTTGGCTTCGGTGGCGATGGAAGCATGGTCGGTACCCGGCACCCAACAAGCGTTCTTGCCGTCCATACGGGCGCGGCGTACGAGGATGTCCTGAATGGTTTCGTTGAGCACATGCCCCATGTGGAGCACGCCCGTCACGTTGGGGGGCGGGATGACTACCGTATAAGGTTCGCGTCCGTCGGGTTTAGAACTGAAAAGCTTGTGGTCGAGCCAGTATTGGTACCATTTGCCCTCTACGTCGGCCGGATTGTATTTACTTGCTAATTCCATTGTATATAACGTTTTTATGTATTTCTTTTTAGGACTTGCAAAGTTACATAAAAAAGGTTATATATGGCGGTTTTGGTTTTATTTATATTTCGTGGGACGTCCTTTTGCCGGTTTTTACAGGCCGATATGTTTTGTTTTTAGGAATTAAGGAAGGATGAAACGGAAGAAAATGCTACCTTTGAAGATATAAAACATAAAAGTATGAAACCACGTTTAAAACATGCGTTACCTCCCGTCATGAATAAAATGCCACACCTGCTCCGTCACGAAAAGTTATATCTGACCGTTCACCGACAATTAATGAAAAAATGGTTCCGCTATACGGTCTTGTTTTTCATTGTCGGGGCGATTTTCTCCGTGATTTGCAGTTCTTTCGAGTCCTCAGCACCTTATCGCCTGCAATTATACAGCTTTTGTTATTTGGCCTCCTTCGTCTTTACGGTCGAATATGTGTTGCGTATCATAGCAGCTCCTGTCCAATATCGTCAGTATCGTGCTTGGCGTTCCCGTTTCAGGTATTTGTTTTCGTTTTACGGCTTGATAGATTTTGTGGCTGTCATCCCTTTTCTCATCATCTATCTGTATCGGGAGACCATCTTTGTACATTTGGCGGTATTGGCCTATATTTTAATGATATTTAAGTTGATACGCTATTCCCGCTCGTTCCAGCTTATCGGACGTGTGTTGCAGATGGTGAAGGATGAATTGATAACGGCCTGTACGGCTTGCGGCATCCTGCTGGGATTCTCGGGCATCCTGATGTACTATATCGAACACGAGGCACAACCCGAAGCCTTTGCCAATATCGGCGACGGTTTTTGGTGGGCTGTAGTGACGTTCACCACCGTGGGTTATGGGGATGTCTATCCGGTTACGGCATTGGGACGGTTGCTGAGCGGCGTGATATGTATGGTAGGCATTGCGATGATAGCCATCCCCACCGGTCTTATATCTTCGGCTTTCATGAGTTTGATTCAAGAGAAGAAACGGAAAGAGGAAGAAGAACACAAAAACTGATTTCCGGAAAGGGATTTTCATCCTCTACGTTACCCGTCTTTTTATCCTCTTGAAAGCGAAAAATCAATCTCAGCAGAATGAAAAATCGTTTGGCTGAGATTGAAAAATCGTTTGGCGCACATTTTTTGATGACTTTCTTGTGCGCTGTTTTGATAGCCCCGTCCCCCGTTTTTCCGATAAGGGGCACCGAGAAACGGGGGATGGGACGGCAGGGGCGGAGTTACTTCCAGCCTCCGCCGAGGGCTTTATAGAGGTTGATGATCATCAACTGTTTGTCGCACACGGCGTTGCTCAACGACACTTGGGCATCGAAGTAGTTACGTTGGGCATCCAGAAGGTCCAAGTAACCGATGACCCCGTTGATGT
>ERZ1026933.1030-NODE-1030-length-10274-cov-6.243468_pt1 | contig 10274 bp, 7 predicted proteins | sample MGYA00519252_ERZ1026933 | MGnify/ENA primary metagenome ERZ1026933 (study PRJEB26926, sample SAMN06164828) | human gut metagenome | biome: ENVO:00009003; feature: ENVO:2100002; material: ENVO:00002003 | host: Homo sapiens | place: USA | collected 2012 ... | reverse complement strand
AGGTTTCCTCTGCGCTCCAGTGAAGGCCATCTTCCGATGTGCGGGTGCGAACCTTGTTGCTTTGATTCTGATACCCTGTATTTCCAGTATCGACGTACCACATCCGCCACGTTCCATCCTGCATTCTTTGCACGCAGGGCGACAGAATGCTGTATTTCTGCACAGGATCATGCAGCACGATCTCGGGCTTTGTCCAGTGTACACCGTCCTTTGAGCGCATCAGCTTGACCCAGGACTGCACAATATCGTCCGCCTCCACATAATAAAGCCACAGCTCGTTGCAGTCCCTGTTGTAAACAAGCTCCACGTCGCAGTTATGGCCGGGCTTCGGCGCGGGTGTCAGCGGATTGGTCAGGCCGTCCGGAACGACCCATGTTTTTGTGTCATTGGAGGCCAGAACAGAGGGATCCTCCAACCCGTCATAGTTAAACGGATACGGGGTCATTGCCATCCAGAACCGATAGCCGTTCCACGGCGTGTCAAACTGCAGTACGGACGGATGCGTCGACTGGTTTGACCCATCATAGGTCGGAATCAATTCCGGCTGCGGCGCGTTTTTCAAAATACTCATACCGTTGTCCTCCATTCCTTCATATGGATCGCTGTCCCGTTTTGCAGACGGCTTTCTTCCGCTGCCAGCGCGATCAGGTGGCTTTCTACGGACGCATCCGCGCTTGTTTTGCTGCCGCGTCCGGAACGCAGCGTCTGCAAAAATTCGCGCATCATGGCCGCGTCGCTGCCACTGTGTCCGCCGGATGGCGTGTGGACATGCAGCGTTGTATGGTTTCCGGTCGCAAAATCACTGATTTCCAGCGTGGACGATTCCATATTCCCACGAATTTGTCCGCGGCTGCCCATCACATTGATGATCCGCTCGCAATGCTCTGTAAAGGCGCACATCGTCATGCTGACGCTGACGCCGTTCTCATAGAGCAGGTTCACGACCTGATTGTCCACGACATCATTATCGCACTGATAAACACACCGACCATACGGGCCGCGCTGCAGCGCATGCAAAACCGCTTCATGGGAAGGATCGAGACTCACTACGGAAACAAATCCATCGGAAATGGCTTTCGGATGCTCCAGATAGAAACGCGGCGCGTAATAGGGACAGGCGTCCCTGTGCATACAGCCATCCAGACAGTATTGCGGTGCGCCGTCCGGCTTGTGCGCGGAATTAAAGTGCGCAAGCGAGCCGAAGCTGCTGACTTCCCTGCACGGGCTTCCGACCAGCCATGTCAGAATGTCCGTATCGTGGCAGCATTTTGCCAGGATCATTGGGCAGCTATCCTCGCTGCGACTCCAGTTTCCGCGCACAAAGCTGTGCGCCATATGCCAGTAGCCGACGCTCTCAATATGCTGAATCGAGACAAGCTGCCCGATCGTGCCGCTGTCGATCAGCTCCTTGAGCTTCACAAAGAACGGAGAATAGCGCAGCACATGGCAGATGGAAAGCACGTGCCCGGTCTGCCGGGCTTTTTCGCCCATTGCGATCAGCTCCGCGCGGTCATAGCTCATCGGCTTTTCGCAGAGCACATCGTAGCCCTTTTCCAATGCCTGTGTGACCGGTGCAAAGTGCATCCGATCCTGCGTGCAGACAAAGACGCAGTCGGCAAACTGATCTTGTGCCAGCGCAGCTTCCCAGCTTGCAAAGCATTTGTCGGCTGCGATGTGATGCGCTTTCGCAAACGCTGCACGCCGATCCTCCCGCGGCTCTGCCACGCCGACGATTTTCAATTCATTCGGGAAATTCAGCGCGTAGCCGCCGTAGACATTCGCGCCGCGCTGACCGGCGCCCAGAATGATCGCGGTTATGGGTTTCATTGCGGATCCTCCTTGTATTCGATTGCAAGCACGGTATCGGTCGTGTCCGGCAGCAGATAGGTAAAATGCGGGATCGTACCGAGGGTCACAAACGCGAGATTTTCATAGGCATTCGTGATCCAGCTTTCGCCGCGCAGCACCTCGCTGCCGTCCGCCAGCCGACGCACCGCGCCGACGCGCTTTGCGTCAAGTCCTGTCAGCGCCAGCGGGCCGATTGGATTTTCCAGGATATGCGCGTAGATGCACCCTGATTTTTTCGTGTACCAGCCCCAGTCCGGTTTCGGCACATCGGCGCTGCCGCAGCCATAGATGCTCTCGCTGTTGACCGACATCCACGCGCCGATCTCGTCCAGCAAGCGGCAGCTTTCAGCATTGAACCGGCCGTTCGCATCCGGACCAACATTCAGGATCATGTTGCCGCCCTTGCTGACGCATTCGACCAGCTTGCGGATCAGCATGGACGCAGGCTTGTAGTCTGTATCATAGGGGTTGTAGCCCCAGTTGTTGTTCATCGTCGTACACAGCTCCCACGGTACGCGCTCGCCGCGCACATTGCGGATGCCCTCCGGCGGCAGGATCTGTTCGGGGCTGACAAAGTCGCCGCTATAATATGCGGGCTGCTCGGTGACAAGACTGCCGAAGCCCTCGCCGCTTGTTTCCAGCCGATTGTCAATGATGACGTCCGGCTGATGGCGGCGCACCATCCGGATCAAATCTGTCGCCCTCCACGCCTCGCCGCGCAGCTCGTCGTAGGCATAATCGAACCAGAGAATGTCGATCCTGCCGTAATTCGTGACCAGCTCCTCGATCTGTCCGTGCATATAGGCAAGGTAGCGGTCAAAGTCGATCTTCTCATCTTGATAGGCGGGATCGCCGCGCATGGGATGATTGCAGTCGTTGTATTTTGGGAAATCCGGGTGATGCCAGTCGATCAGGGAGTAGTACAGACCCACGCGCAGCCCCTCGGCGCGCACCGCGTCCACAAATTCCCGCACGAGGTCGCGCTCACAGGGGGCGTTCGTGCTTTTGTAGTCCGTCAGTTTGGAATCAAACAGGCAAAAGCCGTCATGGTGCTTGGCGGTCAGCACGACATACTGCATCCCTGCCCGCTTTGCGCGCCGCGCCCAATCTCTGGGGTCATAGGCCTTTGCTGAAAACTCCTGCATATAGCGCTCGTACTGCTCGGCAGGGAGCTTTGCCTCGCTCATATACCACTCGCCGCGCCCGGGGATCGCGTAAAGGCCCCAATGAATGAACATACCGAAACGCGCTTCGGTGAACCACTGTGTCCGTGTTTCTCTTTCTGTCATAGGCTATCCTTTCACGGCGCCTGCCGTCAGCGACTTGACAAACGTTTCAGACAGCAGGCAGAAGATGATGATGGTGGGCAGGACGATTAGGATGATCGCCGAAAACATTCCGTTCAGATTCTTGGAATACGCCGTCGTAAACTGGCCGAGCAGCGCGGGAAGCGTCATGTGCTCCTTGGATTTGAGCAGGATGGATGCAAAATAATACTCGTTCCAGTTATTCAAAAACGCCATGATCGCGGCTGTGGCAAGGCCCGGCTTCGCGATCGGCACAATGATCCTGAAATAGGTGCTGATATAGCCGCAGCCGTCCATCATGGCCGCCTCCTCCATTTCCTTTGGAATGGAGAGAAAGTAGCTGCGGAGGATGAAAAACGTGACCGCGATGCCGAGGCTGGCGTAGACAAAGATCACACCGGTCAGCGTATCCTTGAGTCCGAGGTCGGAGAGCAGTCGGTAGATCGGGATGCTGATGGAAATTGACGGGATGAACAGCGTTGATGCGAACATCAGCGTCACAAGACTTTTTCCCTTAAAGGAGATCCGTGCAGACACATATGCCGCAAGAGAGACGGCAAAGACGCTGATCACGGTCGATATGACGGTCACGATAAGGCTGTTGAGAAAATACTGACCGATATTGAGCTTTGTAAAGATGGTGATGTATCCGTCAAACACCCATTTTTCTGGAAGACCCAGACCGCCTGGCGTCTGCTTGAAGGAGTTGAGAAGTACCCACAGGATCGGATACAGGGAAATGACCAGCACGAACGCCATCAGCAGATACCGAAGCACTTTTACAGGAATTGAGGAACCATTGCTTTGTTTCATTGTTTGATACCCCCTAGTCCGATGTATCCGAGCGGAATGCGCGATTGATCAGGCAGACGATCACGATGCCGAGGATAAACTGAATGACGCCTGCTGTATTGCCGCGCGCAAAATTCAGCTTTGTGCTGCCGAGGGAGGTTTTATAAATATAGTAGCTCAGCGAATACGTGGCGTTATCCGGGCCGCCAGATGTGATGAGCGCAATTTCATTGTAAAGGAGCAGGCCGTAATTCGCCGCCATGACGGAGATCGTCCCGATCATCGGACGCAGCAGCGGCAGCGTAATGTACCAGTCGATCTGCCGGTCAGACGCGCCCGCAATGTGCGCCGCTTCATAGATGCCGGGATCGATGGAGAAGATCTGCGTTAAAAGCAGCAGACAGTTGGAACCGCCAAACAGAATGAAGGTAAATGTCACGCCCCAGAAGGCGTATTTGGAGTTCGACAGCACGCTGATATCGGAGCCGGGCCAGATCCGGTTGCAGAGCTCGGTCACAATGCCGCGCGCAGGACTGTAGAGGTTCAGAAAGATCAATCCGATCGCGGCCGTCGAAATGATATTGGGGATCAGGAACATATTGCGGGTAAATTTCCAGCCGCGCATTTTCTTGGACAGCGTCAGCGCGACCAGAATGGTGAATGGCACCTGGATCAGCAGCGTCAGCGCGACCCACTTGAGCGAGTTGACCAGCGCCATTTTGAAGTTTGCGTCATACCGGAACAGCTTGATATAATTGTCAAACAGGTTTGACCAGCCCAAAAACTCCGGTGCGGTGAAATTCTCGTAATTCCATTTACAGAACGAGGTCAGAAAAATCGTGATCAGCGGATATGCGTAGACGATCAGAAACAGAATTGTGCAAGGGGTAAGGAAGGCCAGAATAAACCCTCGTTTCCGATATTTTCCCATTGCACGAGCAGCCGTTTTCTCTGCTGTTCCAGCCTTCATAATGTGTCATCCTTTCTTTGCGGTATAGCAAAGGGGGCTTTACGCCCCCTTCGTCACCATGGATCGTGATCAGTTTGCCGCAATCACAGCATCAAGATCCTTGACGACATCGTCAACCGTCTTGCTGCCGTCCTTCAAGCCGGCGTATTTGGACTGGATCTCGCCCTCAAAGTCACCGAACTCATTGCCAAGTCCGAGCGCCTGATAGTCTGCCGCCATGCAGAGCTGGCAGGCGGAAACCAGAAGCTTCGCCTCGGGTGCGTCAACGCTGTCCATCAGCGTGGCGTAGTCCACGTTGGTGTTCGGCGCCATGCCGATGCCGAACGCGATGATCTTGTTGGCGATCTCTTCGCTCGTCATATACTTGATGAACTCGATGCAGGCTGCGGTCTGTGCGTCGGTCAGGCTGTTCGATACCACAAAGCCCGTGCCGCCGGACATCAGGGAAGCGCGCTTGCCGGATTCGTTCGTCGGGAAGTTGGCAGGCTTGATGTTCTCCGCGCCCGCCGCACAGTCTACGCTTCCGCCGGCATCCCAGACGCCGTTGAAGAGCATAGCGGTCTTGCCGTCAAAGAAGTCATTGCGGTACTGCTCGTCGTCGTCACCGCCAGGTCCAAAGTTCGCGGAGTCGATCTTCTGCAGAACCTTCTCCTGCATGAACGTCATGACCTCACGGAACGCGGGATCGTCAAACGATGCGACCTCTGCGCCCTGTGCATAGAATGCGCGGGTCGCTTCGTCCGCCTGGAAACGGCCAGCCGTCAGAATGTTGGTGGGCCAGCCTGCGTTCAGGCCGAACGGGGTAATACCTGCGTCAACAAGCTTGTCGACTGCTTCCTCAAAGTCCGCCCATGTGCTCCAGTCGGCGGGGACCTTCGCGCCAGCCTGCGCGAACAGCGCTTCGTTGTACCAGAAGCCAACAGCCTCGATCTGCTCACGAACAGAGTAGATCTTTCCATCCGCAGTCAGGTTCTGATCGTAGCAGACGCCTGCGCCTGCCTTGAAGCCTGCATCCTCATCCAGATACGGCTTCAGGTCAAGGATAAGACCGGCCGCGCTTGCGACGGGAACGATGTTCCAGCCGCCAAAGTCGGCGATGTCATAGAACTTGCCGCCGCTGATGTCGTTGAGCGCTGTGTTGTAGATGCCCTCCGCGCCAGACTCGTCGGCGACGGCGACGAAGTTGAATTCGTCCTTGTGCAGATCAGCGAAATCCTGATAGATCTGACGCATCTGTGCAGCTGCGGGCCATTCGGACTCGTCATGGTAGTAACCGTGGACAAAGGTGATCGTGGGGAGCTCGGTGTTCTCCGGCTGCTCCGAAGGCTGCTCGGCAGGCTGCTCTGCCGGGGCCGGTTCGGTTGTCGTGGTCTGCTCCTGCTGGACAGGCGCAGTCTCCTGCTTGGCACATCCGGCAAACAGGCCGATGAGCAAAAGCGATGCCAGAAGAAGTGCAAGAATCTTTTTCATAGTACCCTCCATTTAGTTTTAAATTTGTCAGCCATGGCTTTTGCAGGCTGAATCGATATATTCAGTCTATCCGGACGGTGAAAAAAACACCATAAAGCATTTTGCCTGATCGTTGCGTTTTTTTGATCTCCGGTGAAAAAGAAAGCGCCTCTGGATTGTGTAATTTCAACAATTCAGAGGCGCAGTGCACTTCTTTTGATGTAATATTTTAATATGTTTGCGTTATTTTTACCTGTTTCCGCTCTATTGCTGCAAATCTGTTATGATGGAAACAATAGACCGCTGCACATCCTTTCCCCGCAGCAGCTCCTCCAGCAGCTGGTCCAGCTGGGCGCTTGATTTGGCGGGAAGGACGGAATAAAGCGTCAGGATCTGCCGATCCGCCTGCTTGCAGACCTGCACGGCGTCTGCCAGAACCGGCACCTGCTCGTGGATCCACGCATCGGAGATCTTGGGATTGCTCGGCGCCTGATGTGTTTTGGTGACGATCTGCTCCTGCACCTTCTCGCTGAGCATATATTTCAGGAACCGCACGCAGGCGTCGATCTGCCTTGCGGAGCCGTCGCTGCTGATGACATAGCCGGTTGCGGGATTGGCATACGCGGTCATTTCGCCGGAGGGGCCGGGAAACGCGGCATAGCGGATCTCCTGCCTTGTCGTCGTCTGGTCAAACTCTGTGTTGGCCCACACGCCGTCAATACAGATTGCGCTTTTGCCGTCAAAGAAATTCTGCCGGATATCCGGTGTGCTTCCGCGCTGCGTGTCATAGGACAGCGCACGCAGGAGCTCCGATACCGCAAGCTCTGCGTCCTCCCGGCGGCATACAGACGCTTCCTTCTGCATAAAGGCAAGCGCCTGCTCTGACGCGCCAGCCAGTCTCGCGCCTAAAAAGAATCCCATCTGGCTGACCTGCATCTGCAGCGGCACAGCGCCGGTCTGCGGCGCGATCTGCGCCAGTGCGTCACACGCAGCCCAGAATTCCTCCCACGTTCTCGGTGGCACGACTGTTCCTTCCGGCGTTCCGGTGTCGGTAATTCCCGCCTGCCGGAACAGCGACGCATTATACCAGTAGCCAATGTATTCTACCGCATCCGGGAGCGTATAGACCGCGCCGTCCGGCTCCTGCAGCGCCTGCAGGATCTGTGGACTGACATCCGAGGCAAACGTCGCGTCTTCCTTCAAATATGGCGTCAGATCCAGCGCCACGCCTTTCTTTTTGGCATTTGAAACATACTGTACGTTGCCGTTGGTGCTGATGATGCTCGGCGCTTTGTCGACCGCGAGCAGGTCTGCCGCCTTTTCCATGACGATCTCAAGATCCGGCGAGGTATCATAGACAATGTGAATATCCGGGTTTTCTGCCTCGAACGCGGCAAACAGCTCACGCATGCCGACATGGTCCGCCCCACTTCCGCCCCAGCCGTGCATGAAGCTGATGGACACCGGCTCCGTTTCCGCTGCTGTAGAGCAGGCCGTCAGGAGAATGCACAGAAGCAGCGCACACAGAAGCAGCGCACACAGAAGCAGTCTTTTTTTCATCATCACGATTCATCCCCTGTTCAGCTTTTTGTTCTTTTATGCTATCATAGCAGGAAGAACAGCAGAAAGGCAAGGATATTTTTATGCGGGAACGATGCAGAAACTGGATACGCACCCCATCGCTTCGCGGACAGCTGATCTGGCTGAGCGTCAGCTCGGTGCTGGTCACGCTGCTGATCAGCCTGCTGATCCTGGTGCTTCTGATCAGCAATGTCATGGGCCCGTTCGTCAACCGTGAGGCCGAATTTGCCATGCAGACCGTCAGCCAGAGCCTCTCCACAAAGACGCAGCTGCTGGAGGATATCCTGCTGCGCGTCTGTAAAAGCCCGCAGATGGCCGCCGAAGCATCCGATACCAGAAGCGAACAGTTCCGGAGCCTTGTCGATATTTATTCAGACAAGAACATCGTTGCGCCAGGTCTGCCGTTTGTGGAGATGGCATACTTTGTGGATATGCAGGAAGCATTCGATGTGGTCAGCTATCATGAAAATCTTTCAAACGAGCAGCTCCGGCTGGATGAAGACAATCTGGCACGCTATCAGGCATTTCGGGAAAGCGGCGCGGACGTACAGTGTACCGCGGGCGCGCCGTATTTGTACATCATCTTTACCGCCTATGACCGGTGGGCAGACCCGTTTGGCACGGTGATCTTCGTTGTCAACCAGTCCGCGGTCACGTCGATCATGGGAAAGCTTGCCGACTATCGGGGTGCGTTCTGGTACCTGTTTGACAAGGATGGAGCTGTGATCCTGTCGGAAAGCGCACTGCATCTGAACACGGAGGAGCAGCGTGAGCTGGCAGATACCGGTCACGACGCCTGCTACACGCGAAAGCTGGGAGGAAGCCGGTATCTCCTGTTCAGCGAAGCCTCCGGCATGGGCCTGCGGTGCGCCGTCGGCGTTCCGTCGGTACAGATCCTGCGGCTTCTGTATCAGGTCGCTGCGCCGTATGTGATCGCCTGTGTCATGCTTCTGCTTGCAGTCGCGGCCGTCGTGTTCTTCGCCGTTGTCCGCCGTCTGCGGCCGCTTCAGGAGATGACGCTTCAGCTCCGGCAGGTCGCGCAGCAGAATTTCAGCGTCAAGCTCCCACAGTACGATTGTCAGGAGTTTTCTACCATGAGTCAGGCCTTCAACGCCATGACGGATACCATTGATCATCTAATCAACGATGTCTACGAGAAAAAGCTTGTCACCCAAGAAAGCGAGCTTCGCTTTTTACAGAGCCAAATCAACCCACATTTTATGTACAATGTTTTGTGTAGCATCGCACTTATGGCGCAGATGGACGGAAACGCCGATATTCAGAAGATGGCAAGCAATTTTGCTGGATTGACGCAGGCTCGGCTCTCTGGAGGCGGTGATGTCAAAATCCCTTTGGCGCAAGAACTGCAATATGCAAAGTTTTATATTGAGTTGCAGCAAATGCGGTTCGGCGAGAAAATATCCTATCAGGTATCCGTTTCGGACGAAGAACTTCTAACCTGCCTTGTTCCGAAGCTTATTATCGAAATGCTGGTAGAAAATGCGGTCGGACATGGCATCGAGCCTAAGGATGGTTCAGGAACTGTCCATGTGTCTGCTGGTTATGCTGAAAATGGGGCGATAGAGCTTGTGGTCGCGGATGATGGCGTTGGCTTCGAGGGACAAAATGGTGAGATTCCGCTACCGCTTGATCTGCCCGTGTCTGGGAACCGCCATAACCGGGTCGCACTGAATACTGTTTATAAAATAATGCAGCATTTATATGGCCCCGCATACGGGATACACATCATAAGTTACGAACAGATTGGAACTACCGTAACGATTCATCTGCCACGGGAGGAAATCACATATGACCAAAGTCCTGATTGTCGATGACGAGATGCTAATGCGAAAGGGTCTATGCACACTCATAGATTGGGCCGCATTAGGCTGTGAAGTAATTGGAACTGCTGAAAATGGCCTTCGTGCGAAGCAAGTAATAACATCCATACAGCCAGATATCGTGATTTCCGACATAAAGATGCCCGTTGTTGACGGGCTTGCGCTTGCAAAATGGGTGGATGAAACATATCCGGCTATTCAGATGATCCTGTTAACTGCGTTTGCTGATTTTTCGTATGCGCGGCAAGCAATTCAGTATGGTGTAACAGACTATGTCACGAAAAATGGGGATATGAGCGAAATCGTATCTGCGGTCAAACGCTGCAAAAAGCAGCTGAAGCAGCAGGCAATGTTCCAAGAAGGGCTCAAAGCGCAATCATTCTATCTTCTAAAGGCAATTTTGAATGGAACTTTCCATTCTGCACAGGATATTACAAAACAGAGCGGTTATGAAAATCTGCAGGCTAAAACATATCAAGTTGCGCT
>ERZ1026933.1022-NODE-1022-length-10303-cov-16.012393_pt1 | contig 10303 bp, 7 predicted proteins | sample MGYA00519252_ERZ1026933 | MGnify/ENA primary metagenome ERZ1026933 (study PRJEB26926, sample SAMN06164828) | human gut metagenome | biome: ENVO:00009003; feature: ENVO:2100002; material: ENVO:00002003 | host: Homo sapiens | place: USA | collected 2012 ... | reverse complement strand
GCGGTGTTCCCCGTGCTGCACGGGCCGTACGGCGAGGACGGCACCATCCAGGGTCTGTTCGAAATGATGGGCGTGCCGTACGTGGGGTGCGGCGTGCTCGCCTCCGCGGCCTGCATGGACAAGCATTACACGAAGGTGCTGCTTGCGGCCGCCGGCATTCCCGTCGCGCCCGGCATCACGCTCGACGCGCGTTCCTTCGACAAGGCTTCCGAATTCAAGACCGACGCCAATGCGATCATGGCGCAGGTTAGCGAAGCCGGCTTGCAGTATCCGCTGTTCGTCAAGCCGTCCCGCGCCGGCTCCAGCTTCGGCGTGACCAAGGTGGAGCATGAGGGCGATGCGGCCGAACTCGCGGCCGCCGTGTACGAGGCGTCCCGCCACGATTGGCGCATCCTCGTGGAACAGGGCATCGACGCGCGCGAAATCGAATGCGCGGTATTGTGCCCGAAGGCCGGCGAAGCGCCGCAGGCCAGCTGGCCGGGCGAAATCGTGCTCGACAAGCGCGCCGAAGGCGACGACCAGTTCTACGACTTCGATAGCAAGTACATGGACGCCGCCGCAAGCCACGTGGAAGTGCCCGCCAACCTGCCGGAAGAGACGCTGAACCTCGTACGCGAAACCGCCAAGAAGGCGTTCGTCGCCGTGGACGGTGCCGGTCTGAGCCGCGTGGACACCTTCGTGACCAAGGACGGCAAGGTGATGGTCAACGAAATCAACACCATGCCGGGCTTCACGTCCATCTCCATGTACCCCAAGGCATGGGAGGCCACCGGCGTGCGCTACACCGACCTGATCACCATGCTCATCGAAGGCGTGCTGCGCTGAAGTCTGAATCTCAGCCGAACTGAGCCGAAGCCGTGCCGTATTCCAAGCTGAAAAGCGCAAAGAAAGCAACACGAAGCAACACGAAAAAGGCCAGTTCATCGTAAGTTTGCCGAAGCGAAACGGGAATATTCCTAAAAATCGCTTCGGCTTTACTTATTCTTTGACACTACGTTAGGTAACGCCATTACGTTTCCATGTTGTCGATTCCAAGAACAACAAAACAACAAGGGAAACGAAAACGATGAACGCTTTGCGCAAGATCGCCGTCGGCTCGCTCGCCGCCGTGCTCGCATGCTCCATGGCCGCCTGCGGATCAAGCAACGCCAATTCCACCGATAGCGCCTCCAACGCCGGTAAAACCGTGAAAGTGGACGAAAAGTCCGCAAAGGCCACTTCGATCTCCGATTTCGGTGGCATGGACGGTCTCGTGGCCGCCGCCGAAAAGGAAGGCGCGCTCAACGTGATCGCGCTGCCGCACGACTGGTCCAACTACGGTGACGTGATCAGCGGCTTCAAGAAGAAGTATCCGAAGATCAAGATCAACGAGCAGAACCCGAACGCCTCCTCCAAGGAGGAAGTGGACGCCGGCAAGACCAACAAGGGCACCGACGCCGCTCCGGACGTGTACGACCTCGGTCTGGCCGTGGCCTCCACCAGCACCGACAACTTCGCCTCGTACAAGGTGCAGGCCTGGGACAAGATCCCGGATTCCGTCAAGGATAAGGACGGCAAGTACTACGCCGACTACACCGGCATCATGTCCATCGGCTGGAACGCCGACAAGTACGGCGACATCAAGTCCATCAACGACCTGACCGACCCGAAGTTCGCCGGAACCGTGGCGCTCAACGGCAAGCCGGCCGAAGCCGGCGCCGCGTTCAACGGTTACCTGATGATCAACCAGCTGGCCGGCGGCGACATCAAGAACCTGCAGCCGGGCCTCGACTTCTTCAAGAAGCTCAAGGACTGCGGCAACCTCACCACCGTCGACGTGACCGACGGCACCATCGACTCCGGCCAGACCGGCGTGGTGATGGACTGGACCTACAACCAGGCCTCCTACCAGAAGAGCCTCAAGGCCAAGGGCGTGAACTGGAAGTTCAAGACCTTCAAGAACGCCCAGGTGGTCAGCTACTACAACCAGGCCATCAACGTGGACGCCCCGCACCCGGCCGCAGCCCGCCTGTGGGAGGAATACCTGTACAGCGCCGACGCCCAGAACGACTGGTTCAAGGGCGGCGCGAACCCGGTACTGCTCGACTCCATGAAGAAGGACGGCACCGTCGACCAGACCACCCTCAAGAACGCCATCACCATCGACGGCGATCCGGTGAGCTACACCAACGAGGATTCCACCCGCATCACCACATGGCTCCAGGACAACTGGGACAAGACCATCGGCAACTGACATGACCGCAGTGCTTACCTCAGGAGCTCACGCCAAGCGCGCGGGCTCCTCCGCCATCTCGTTTGCCGCGCATAGGCGTGAACTCGGCACCATCGCCGTGTCCATCCCGTTCTTCGCCTACACCGCGTGCTTCCTGCTCGCCCCGACGGTCATCGTCATCGTGGGCGCCTTCCAATCCGCCGACGGCAGCTTCACCGTGGCGAACTTCAACAAACTTTTCGAAGCGAACACCATCGCCGCATTCGGCACATCGATACTCGTATCGGTCGCATCCGCGGTCATCGGCGCCATCGTGGGCGCGCTCGCCAGCTACGCCCTCGTCATCGGCTCCAAGCCGAACGGCCTGCTGCGCCGCATGATTTCGGCCATCTCGTCGGTACTCGCCCAATTCGGCGGCGTGATGCTGGCGTTCGCGTTCATCGCCACCATCGGCATCAACGGCGTGGGCACCATGCTCATCAAACAGCTGACCGGCTACGTGGTGAATCCGAACTGGCTCAGCTCGCTGCCGGGCCTGATCACCATCTACTGCTACTTCCAGATTCCGCTGATGATCATCATCTTCCTGCCCGCGGTCGATTCCATCCGCCCGCAGTGGCGCGAAGCCACGGAAAGCCTCGGCGGCAACACCTTCCAATACTGGACGCGCGTGGCCGGCCCGATTCTGGCGCCGCGATTCATCTCCGCGTTCCTGCTGCTGTTCGCGTCCGCGTTCTCCGCATACGCCACGGCCGCCGCGCTGTTCTCCCAGCGTTCGATCCTCGTGCCGCTGATGATCCAAGGCGCGATGCGCAACGAAATGGACCCGAATCAGCAAGGCTTCGCGCAGGTGCTCGCCTTCGCCATGATCGTCGTCGTGGCGGTGGTCATGATGATCAGCCACGCCGTGGAAAAGAGGGCAGGACGATGGCAGTGAACGCAAGTGCGCAAAACGTAAGCGCGAAATCGCAGGAAAAGCAGAACATGCAGGAATCGCAAACCATGCCGCCGCAGCTGCGTGCGGCCAGACTCGGCAAGCAACGCATCGTCAAAACCATCATTCTCACGGTGACGCTGCTGTTCCTGTTCGTGCCGCTGGTGTCCATGTTCCTGTTCACCATCCGACACCCGTTGTCCGGAAAATGGAGCTTCGACCCGTGGATCGCCATCTTCACCGGCGACGGCAGCGCGCTCGGCGCCGACCTGAGCACCCTGTGGAGCGGCCTCGGCGCTTCGCTCGCGCTGTGCGTGGTGACCGTGCTGATCATGCTCGTGCTGCTCGTGCCCACCATGGTAATCGTGCACATCCGCTCGCGCAGACTGGAACGCGCCATCGAATGGGTGGCCACGCTGCCGCTGACCATTCCGGCCATCGTGCTGGTGGTTGGCCTGGGACCGATCTACCGCTGGCTGTCCGCCGACGTGCTGAGCACCAACCCGATCTGGCTGTGCTTCGCCTACGTGGTGCTGGTCATGCCGTTTGCCTTCCGCGCGCTTGCGGTGGGACTCAATTCCATCGACGTGAAGACGTTATGCGAGGCCTCACGGTCCCTCGGCGCTTCATGGCCGCGCGTATTCTTCCGCGTACTCATTCCGAACCTGTGGCAGTCGATCCTGTCCGCATCGTTCATCTCCATAGCCGTGGTGCTGGGCGAATACACCGTCGCCTCACTGCTCGGCCGTATGAACCTACAGGTCGCGCTGTACCAGCTCGGCCAATCCAATTCGCAAATCTCCACCGCAATGTCGCTGCTGGCACTGCTATTCGGCGTGATTCTGCTGGTGGCTCTCGATCTGATTTCCGGCGCGATGCGTCGGAACAAGGAAGGTGACAACTCATGACTCTCGCCGAACAGAAGGCGGTGGTTGCCCATACCTCGGAAGCGTTCTCCGATACCGAACCCAACGTGGTGACCGAAGCGGCGAAGGCCGTGCTCAAGGATTCCGAAGCGCGCGGCGGCGGTGTGCAGATGCTTGGTGTAGACAAGATCTACCCCGGTTCGACCGTCAAAGCGTTGGACGATTTCAACCTGGAAATCAATCCGGGCGAAATGGTGGTGCTGCTGGGCGGCTCCGGCTGCGGCAAATCCACCGCGCTGCGCTCCCTGGCCGGACTGGAAGACATTCAGGCCGGACGCATCCTCGTCGGCGGCCAGGACGTGACCGGCGTGCCCATCAACAAGCGTGACATGGCCATGGTGTTCCAGGCCTACTCGCTGTTCCCGCACATGACCGCGTTGCAGAACGTGGAATTCGGCCTTGAAATCCGAGGCGTGGACCGTGCGGAACGCCGCCGCCAGGCCATGGAGAAACTGGAACTGGTCGGACTTGCCGACCAGGCGAAAAAGTACACGCAGCAGATGTCCGGCGGCCAGCAGCAGCGCGTGGCCCTGGCCCGTGCGCTGGCCGTGAACCCGCGTGTGCTGCTGCTCGACGAGCTGCTGTCCGCATTGGACGCCAAAGTGCGCGTGCAGCTGCGAGACGAAATCCGCCGCATCCAACTCGAAGCCGGCACCACCACCGTGTTCGTGACCCACGACCAGGAAGAAGCCCTTGCCGTGGCCGACCGCATCGGCGTGATGAACCACGGCCGCATCGAGCAGATCGCCGACCCGCAGACGCTGTACCGCCGCCCCGGCACGGAATACGTGGCCACCTTCATCGGCCTGACCAACCGTCTGCCGGGAATCGCCAACGGTGAGGAGGCCGTGGTGTTCGGCCAGCGCGTCCCGCTGCTGGACGGTTCCGCCACCGACGCCTCCACGGTGCTGGTACGCCCCGAGAACATGACGATCGAACTGACCGACGATGCCGATGCCGTCCACGGAGCAGGCGAACTTGGCCGCGTGGAGATGGTGCATTTCCTCGGCGCGCTGGCCCGCGTGGACGTGCGCGTAGCCTGCGCAGGCATGGGTGGCACGATTCGCGTCACCGTGCAGCTGCCGGCCAACGAGCTGCCCGCAGGACTTGCGATCGGAGCGCAGGTCGTGGTCGCGCCTCGGCCGATTCCGGCGCTCGCCGTCTGACGATTGGTTGCCGCGCGCGATCGTCGCGTACCGTCATTGCGTGCGATCGCCGTGCGTGATTATTGCGTACGGTCGCCCATCGCGTGAGCCGAGCCATTCGCAGGGCTGAGATTCCAAGCTGATATTCAGAGAACTGGTAGTACAGTGCTGAATATCAGCTTTTTTATTTGCTTGCCGTAAGTTCGTAAGGTGACCATGACGTTTCCGCAACAACCGCAACAGCCGCAGTACCCCCAGTATCCGCAGGGGCCGGCACAGCAATATCCGCAATCGCAATTTCCGCCGCAGCCGCTGCAGTATTCGCAGCAGTTTCCGCAGCCGAATCGCAATCCGTTCTTCGAATGGCTTCAGCGGGCGAAACGCGACTTTTCGCGCATCGGCGCAAGCCTGTGCCTGATGGTGATCATCTGGTACGCGGGCGTCTTCCTGCTCAAAGGCGTGGTGCGCGCGGTCGCGGGCGGTGTAGGCGCCGGCGGCGATATGCCGAATTGGATGACGTTCCTCATTTCCGACGTGCCGCTGTATCTGATCGCCATGCCGGTCGCGGTGGCGCTCATGGGCAAATCGACCGTCATCGAAACCCGCAAATTCAACATGAAACCGGGCATGTTCTTCAAGCTGCTGCTCATGTGCCTGCCGATGATGTGGGTCGGCAGCATGGTCGGCAGTATGCTGTCGCTGGCGCTTTCCGACGGTGAAGCCACGAACCGCGTAGCCGATCTTGCCATGCAGACGAACATCTGGAATGTCGTGTTCTTGGTGATTCTTGGCCCGATTTTCGAAGAATGGATGTTCCGCAAGCAGCTCATCGACCACACTCGCAAATACGGAGAGAAAACGGCGATTCTGCTGTCCGGCCTTGCGTTCGGACTGTTCCACATGAACCTGTTCCAGTTCTTCTATGCGTTCCTGCTGGGAGTCATGTTCGGCTACATCTACATGCGCACCAGCAAACTGCGCTATTCGACGGCCATGCACATGATCATCAACTTCAACGGCGGCGTGCTCGCGCCGTGGATTCTGACGCGCGTCGACCTGGACCAGCTGGACAAGGTGTCTCAGGCCGCGGAAAACGGCAATGTGGCGGCGATGGAACAGTGGGCGTCGCAGAACGCCACCGGGCTGGCGATCATGCTCGTCTATTTCCTGCTGTACGGTGCCGTGATTCTCGCCGGATTCGTGCTGCTGATCCGTAACTTCAGGAAAGCCGAATTCTACATCGCGCCGGAGGAGCTGCCGCGTGGGACCGGCGCCAGAACCGTGTACGGCAACGTCGGCATGATCACGTTCATCGTGCTCACGGTGCTGCTGACGGCGATCAGTCTGTTCCTATAGCCGCAGTCGCGCGGATTATGAAGGCCGGCCGGGGATACGTTCCCGGTCGGCCTTTCTGTTGCCTGCATAGCTTGTGTTGCGTGCGTTGCGTTGCGCACGCCGCTGCCGCTATTCGCCGCTGCCGACCGCGCGGTGCTCAAGATAATCGGCATGCGCGATCGACTGCGCCACCGCATCCGCCATCGTGGACAGCAGCAGGTCGTTTTTCGCGAACGCGTAGATCGTGCCGTCGATGCCGTACGGGGTGAAGCCGTTGAGCTTCACCACCGGCTTGTATTGCGGGTTGGCAAGCCCCACGGTCGCATGTTCCACGGTGCTGACGATGTCGGCCTTCATACGCTCCACATCCACGCCCGCCTTCGCGGTGAACGGCACCGACACCAGGCACTCGTTCGACGGGTCAAGCTTCTCCAGCGAGGCGGTGTTCAGAATGGAATTCGGAATGACCATCTCGTTGCCGTTGCGCTCGCGCACGATGGTCTGACGCCAATTGATGTCCTTGACGGTGCCGGTGATGCCGGCCACCTTGACGTAATCGCCCGGCTGGATGACGCGGCCAAGCATAAGCCCGAAGCCGCCGATCACATTGGCGATCGTATCCTTCAAACCCAGCGAAACCGCAAGACCGCCGATGCCAAGCGCCGTGAACAGGGTGGTCGGATTGATGCCGAACACCGGTTGCAGCAGCGTGCCGATGGCGAACACCCACACCACCACGCGCAGGATGTTGACGAAGATGGATGCGTTCGGCACCTGCGATTTGTCGAGCATGCGGCGCACCACCTTGGTGAGCGCCTTGTCGATAAGCGCGGCGACGATGAGCACGACGGCGAGCAGGATGAGCTTGCTGTAGTTTTTGGCAAGCCAGTGCATGAGAATTTCAACTGGATCCATGGCTGCCTAGTCTACACAGGGGACGTTGCACAACGCTTGCGATTGACTGGATGATTCCTGATCCGCCGGCTGGCCGCAGCGGAGCATAATGGATTCCGTAGGATGCGTTGGCCAGCGAAAAGGGGTGCGACATGGGCAATGTCGTGGATTATGTGCGGCGCGAGTTTCATGGATTCGCGGAGCTGCCGTTCGGCGATGTTGATTCGCTGGTGCTGGCTGAGCTCTCATATATGCGGCTTTCCGGCTTGGTTCCGGCGTTCGGCGAGGCGAGGTCGGTGGCGACGGTGCCGATTCGAGAGCTGCTGCGTGCGGAAAGCTATGACGACATGTTCGTTTCGAATTCCTCCGATATGAACGAGTATCGGCTCGCGTTGCTGCGTGCCGTCTGCGAATCGCCGCGTTTCCGCGCGTTGCGTGTCGGCGAGTACGCGGAGCGTCTGAGCGAGCGCGAACAGCAGCAGTTCGCCGCGATGACGTTCGACGTGGGTTGCGGACCCGTCGATTCGCTGTATGTAGCCTTCCGTGGCACCGATGGCACGCTTGTCGGATGGAAGGAGGATTTCAATATGGCGGTGCGTTGCCCGGTGCCGTCCCAGGAATCCGCGTATCGGTATGTGAACTCGATTCTGGACAGGTCGGAAGGTTTCCTTTCGTCGGGCGATTCGCCCGCGGTCATGCTCGGCGGGCATTCGAAAGGCGGCAATATGGCCGTGTATGCGGCCATGCGTATCGCGCACGATGACATCGAAGTGGCTGGCGAGCGCGCGCGGCGGCTCGGATTGCTGCCCTCATTGGGTGGGCCAGTGCGGGGTCGCAACAGACGGATCTCCCGCATCTTTTCCCATGACGGGCCGGGCCTTCCGAAATCGACGGTGCGCGGTCAGTCGTACCGTGCAATCGAATCGCGTATCCGCAAAACCGTGCCCGAATCGTCCGTCGTGGGCATGCTGCTGCAATCGAATGCGCCAGTGCGCATCGTCAAAGCGGATGCCATCGGCATCATGCAGCATATGGGAAACAGCTGGCAAGTGGCGGAAAATGGCGATTTCGAACAGGTGGACGAGCTGACGGCCGGCGCGCAGCTCATCAAACGAACCCTCGACGGGTGGCTTGACACCGTAAGCCAGGAGCAGCGCGAGCGCGCCATCGACCAGATCTACGGGATCTTCGCGGCGGCGGGATACGGCAATATCGCCGATTTGGTGGAGCATTGGACGGATTCGCTGCCGAAGATTGTGGAGGCGGCGCGCAATACCGATCGGGAGACGCGCGGACTCATCAGGGCGGTGATCAAGGCGATTCCGGTCAGCGCGGCGAAGGCGGTGCGCGAGGGCTGAAGCGGGTTGAGTGCCGAGGCGGGCTGAAGCGCGTGCCGAGGCGGGGCTATGGGCGGATGCAACGGCTGGTCGGGATGGTTGCCGAGCCGCATTTCGGCCGATTCATGTGTCACGATCCTCGAAAAGGCGTGAAAAATGGAATTGTGACACATAAGTGCCGCGCAAGTGACACACGAGTGCCGCACAAATGACACATAAGAAGGGCAATGGAGGGCATCGGGGCGCCGATGATCCGGATGCATCCCCGTTCGCTGACGTAGGATGGTGCGGTGCGGACGCATAATTGTGGAAGCATAATGGAATGCGGAATGTCGACGGCTGCGAAAGGGGTGTGCAATGGGCAACATTATCGATTACGCGCGTACGGAGACGCGCGATTTCGGCGAGCTTCCCTTCCGTGAGGCCGACGCGCTCGTGCTCGTGCAGCTTTCGTACGACGACGTGCCGGAATGTGTGCCGCGATTGGATGACGTCGAATCGAAATACGGCACGTTGCGCGATCGCGTGAAGCAGTTCGACGTACGCCGGCCGATCCGTTCGCTGCATATGTTGCGCAAGCTCCCGTTCAACGGCGTGACCATCGCACGCGCCGATGACGAACTGAACCACGACCAGGCGGTGCCCGACCATGACGTCGAGAACGTGGGACTGGTCGATCCGCAGGTGACGCACGACTTCTACCATGCCGTCGCCTCGAATCCGCGGTTCTCCGACATTGAAATGGGGGCGTTTCTCGAGCAGTTCGACGGCGAAGAGCAGACGCAGTTCGCCGCGGTGACCTACCTGCTGCCGTCCGGCGCGCTTGTGGTGGCGTACCGGGGCACCGACGATTCGCTGGTCGGCTGGAAGGAAGATTTCAACATGGCCTTCCAGTATCCGGTACCGGCGCAAGCGACCGCCGCCGACTATCTGGCCAGAGTCGCCGCGCTGTGGAAGGACGTGCCGATTGTGCTCACCGGCCATTCCAAGGGCGGCAATCTGGCCGTATATGCGGCGATGAACGCATCGGACGAGGTGAAGGACCGCGTCGAACGCATCTACTCGCTGGACGGGCCGGGATTCCCCGAATCTGTGGTGAACAGCTTCGAATATGCAAGCGTGAGCGACCGCATCGTCAAAATCGTTCCGGACTCATCGGTGGTGGGCATGGTGCTGGAAACCCCCGAACGGTGCATGGTGGTCAAATCCGACGTGGAAGGCATCATGCAGCATTTCGCGTTCTCCTGGCAGATGCACGGCGGCGAATTCGACAAAGTCGAGGACGTGGCCAACAGTTCGGTGACTTTCAACAAAGCGTTGAACGGGTGGCTGTCCAACCTGTCCAAGGAACAGCGCGAACGTGCTGTGGACGCGCTGTTCGCGGTGCTGGAGGCGTCCGGAGCCGGCAGCATCTCCGCCATGATGGCGGCCGGACCGAAGGTCATCCCCGAAATGCTCGGCACATATGTTGGATTGAGCGTTGAAGATCGACGCAACCTGAACCAGGCGCTGGGCATCAT
>ERZ1026933.1019-NODE-1019-length-10309-cov-5.879267_pt1 | contig 10309 bp, 8 predicted proteins | sample MGYA00519252_ERZ1026933 | MGnify/ENA primary metagenome ERZ1026933 (study PRJEB26926, sample SAMN06164828) | human gut metagenome | biome: ENVO:00009003; feature: ENVO:2100002; material: ENVO:00002003 | host: Homo sapiens | place: USA | collected 2012 ... | reverse complement strand
TCTACACAAGGCTATTCGTCGGCAGCGTCAGATGTGTATAAGAGACAGAAATATCACCATGCAATTGACATACTGTAGCGGTAATTCTATTCTATTTATATAATTGGATTTATCCATATCATTGTACGACGATTACTTGCGGGCGGATAATATCTGCTTCTACAGAATAACAATCATGTCATCAAACAGGAACAACCGCCCACCTTTCGGTGAGCGGTTGTTTTTGTAGTATTAGGAAATTGGGATTAGATTACAATTACTGCTGTCTTTCGCAATAACTTGAAAGGCCTGTGTTAGGATCTGTGTATTTGAGCATATCATTGTCAGCGTCATATGTGTAGTTAAACTTCTGTTCGCCTACTGTCATAATGAGATCTGTACCCTCAAATGTGTAGTTGCCCGAAACAGTCACACCGCTCATTTCGCCTGAGAATGTACCGTCATCTGCAAATGTGTATGTACATTTCAAAGTTTCGGGGTCAACACCGTTTGCTGTTGCGTAGTCATCAATTGAAACGGCTGTACCGTCCGTACCTTCAAGTGCTGTTACAGTCCAAGTACCTACAACGCTTGCCGAGGAATCGCCGTCCTTTGAATCAGCGGCGCTGTCATCTGCGCTGTTTGCATTGTCGTCAGCAGTCTGTGTTGCCGAACTTTCGTTTTTGCTTGACGAGTCACCGTCATTACCGCAACCTACAAGACCTACTGTACCTACCATACAAATTGCAAGCAATAAAGCTAACTTCTTGATTTTTTTCATAGTTGATTACCTCTTTCCGATATTTTTTACTTTCCGATTTTGATTTACGGAAACACCGCAATTTTCGTGTTTCGCTTTTATCATCTCAATGATAGCCAATTTAATGCAACATTTCAACAAATTGGCACAAACATCAATCTTTTGGCAAAAACATATGACAATCGAATATAATATTTTTCAAATTTATGGTATAATCTAAGTGCAGTTAATCATTGCTCCGAATTAAATTATTTCAAAGGAGGCGATATCTTGAAAATTGCAGTTATTGACGACGAAAAGCCTCAGGCAGACATTCTCTACTCAATCTGCAACGCATATTTTGGCGGACACAAGCAAAATGTGCAGATCGATTGTTTTCCTGACGGAATAGCTTTTTTCAATTCATTCAAGGAAAACACCTACAAAATAGCCTTTGTAGATATTTTTATGGAGAAGATGAACGGCATTGCCGTGGCTGAAAAGCTTCGTGAAAAAGACCGTGATATTCTTATTGTATTTGTCACAACAAGCCCCGATTTTATGATGCAGGCATTTTCCGTTCACGCTTTTCATTACATAACAAAGCCCTACAAAGCTGAGCAGATTTACAAGGTACTTGATGATGCCTCGTCATATGTATCGGATAATTCAAAATACATTGAAGTTATGTGTGACCGCCGAAACACGCTGATTTCGCTTAAGGAAATTGTTTCTGTTGAATCCGATGCACATTATATCAACATAGGTGTTGTTTCGGGACTCAGATATCGCACACGAATGACCATTACAGAGTTTCTCAAGCTTGCAGACAACGACACCCGTTTCATACCCGTAAACAGGGGAATCGTGCTGAATGCCGATTACATAAAGGACATTGAAGGCTCTGTATGTGTTACAGGCAACGGTGAAAGATTCCCGATTAAAATTCGTGAAAAAACTCGGATTGAACAGAGTATCCGTGAATATATGTTCAAAAAAATCAGAGAAAACCAGCGGAGGTGAACATGGACGCATTCATAAAATTTCTTCAGGCATTTTTCAGCTTTGTCATAATAATACCGTTAAGTTTATTCTGCCTTTTACCGTTAAAAAATCAATTAAAATACCCGATTTCAAAGATAGTAACGCTCTTTTTGTGTTCATTTATCATACTCGGTTCTCTCTCGTCAATTGTGATGACGGCTTTTGACATTCAGAATTTAAACTTTGTTCTCTTCCCCGACCTGGTGATATTTTTCTTCCTTATTAAAAGCGTTACAAAGGCCGGAACAGCACGCTGTTTGTTTGTTTTTATAAGTGTGTGCTGTTTGATTTCATTCTTTTCTCTGTATGCATATTTTATCAACTCATTTTTTCAGGAAGAAATCTCACGAGGAGTTAACACCTCATATAGCCTGATTCAAATGGGGCTTTCGGTTGCGGCAATGGGAGCGCTTGTTCCGCTCACAAAATATTACGCATGGATGATTGACAACATAAATATCGGCAAGGTGTGGTATTTGTTTTCAATTTTGCCCATTGCACTTATGATGTCAACCATCTATACCATACCGATTTCCTACGCAAATATTCGTGTTGGAAAGGTTTATGCAAAAGGATTCATCATTACAATATTTGAGCTTGCATTGTATCTTATAGTATTCATATTATTCTACATTTTCAGCAAGACTACTATTGAAAAAACAAAGCTTACAGAACGAAACAACATTCTTGAAATTCAGAAAAGTTACACAGAATCGTTGCAGTCGTACATAAAATACACCTCAAAAGCAAGGCATGATTTTAAACATTCAGTTCATGTTATGAGCCGACTTGCAGATGAAGGAAATCTTTCGGCGCTGAAAGACTACATTGCCCAGTATGAAAATTCGCTGACTGTAACAGCACCTGTGCGAATCTGCAAAAGTGACGCACTCAATGCTTTGTTCAATCACTATCGTCAACAGGCGATTGAGAACAATGTTGACATTAACTGGCGGATTGATTTGCCCGACAAATCGAGAATTCTTGATGTTGACCTCTGCAGTATTTTCGGCAACATACTTGAAAACGCAATTGACGGTTGCTGTACCGTAGACGAAGGCAAAAGATATTTTAACCTGACTTCCGAAATAAAAGGCGACTGTTTGTACATTGTTTCAACAAACAACTACGGCAAGCCTTTGGAAATGGACGGCGAAACTTATTCGTCCACAAAGCATCTGGGCAAGGGCATCGGACTTCACTCCATGAAGAGCATAACCGAAGTCTATGACGGAATTTTTGATGCAGGCAACAATAACGGTGAATTTTTCGTTGACATAATGCTTAAATATTAAACTCAAAAAGGGTATGCATCCTCGCATACCCTTCTTTGTTATAAAAGTTCCAAACAAAAAAACACGCTCTGCGTTTTGCAAAGCGTGTTTTGATTTTGTTTTGTTGTTATCAGTTGTTACCGACAACAAGTTTCTGGATTTCTGTGGCATCCACGACATTGATTTCACCGTCATGGTTGTAATCCGCAAGTTCTCTCTGAACATCAGAAAGTGTTGAAATTGAAACAATGTACTTGCTGATTTCAGTTGCGTCAATAACATTGACATGACCGTCAAGGTTTACATCGCCGATCATATACGGAGTATCATTGTTGTTGTCATTGCTCGGCTGTGTAGTTACAGGAGCTGTTGTTGCCTGTACCGTAGTAGGCTGTACTGTTGCAGGCTGTGTAGCCTTGGCTGTTGTCGGCTGAACAGTTGCCTTTGCAGTAGTCGGCTGAACCGTGGCTTTGGCTGTGGTAGGCTGTACAGTAGGTTTTGCTGTTGTTGGCTGTACCGTTGATGAAGAAACAAAAGTACAGAACTCAAGAGCAACCCAACCTGTCTTGCCGTTGTACGAGGTGTAACCCCATGTGTAACCGCCGGCTGTTGAAACCTTTGTTACATTAAGAGTAACATTGTTCGGAACAAATGCTATAGATGAATAGCTTGTACCCGCACCGCTTCTCATTTTGAGATAATCGTCAACATTTGTTTTATATGTACCTGTTGTGTAAGTTACCTTTTTGGTTGTAGCCTGAGTAGTGCTTGTACTGCCGCTGAAATCGCCAAGGTAAATGTAGCCCTGAAAATTCCACCAGCTGTTACCGCCGGCATTCTTGTCGGATGTGCTTGCATAGGAAAGGTAGAAGTTCTGACCGCTCCATGCAGAGTTAGAAAATGTAATCTGACCGTTTTCAACCTTTTCTACAACAGCAACATGACCGCCGCCACCGTTATATGACCAGCAGGCAATTGCGCCGACCTTTGGAGTCTGACCGTACTTGTAGTAGCCGTTAGACTTGTTGTAATCGTACCACTGCTCGGCATTGTTCCATGAAAGCTTTGGCTCAGAGCCGAGAATCTCATAAGCTCTGCCGTAGGCATATGCTGTACAGTTAGGCATGCCGTAATCGTACCTATAAAAAACATTTAAACTACTGTAATAATATTTGTTACTTGAACTCGGGGCAGACAGTCTCGGTGAGAACGATGCCGCACTCGCAATCATCGACATTGAGAAAACCGACACAAACAGCATTACAGCCGTGAGAACTGCCGCAGAAACCTTTTTGCTAAAAACACTTTTTAAAACATTTCGCAAAGAAACACTCCTTTTTTTGAATTCAAAGTGATTGTTACCTATTTGTAACCACTTTATGTACATTCTATCACAAATTGCTCCAAATTCAAAGAGTAGAAATGCTGAAAATAGCCTTTATAATCTATTTTTTTAAGCCATTGTACACAATAATTTTCATTTTATGCATACTTTGCACAAAATTTAACTCACATTCTTTGAAAGACAGTGTTTATTGTACAAGGATAAGGTCTGAGTTTTAAGGTGTAAAGGATTAGATAAACTTAATCATCAGAAACGCTTACGGCGTTAGAATGTTTATATGTTTCATTTATCGTTTTTCTTTACTGTATTGATCGATGAAATCAGCATTCTCCTGATTGTGCCGCACTGATTTTGCAATGGCTTATATACGGTTTCGGATATATATCCTGTTTCAAAAAGAAGTTCCAGCCAATATTCAGTTTCAAAGCACTCTTTTTGTGCTATTTCCAACTTGGAGATAAAATCCTTTTTACCCTGCGCATATTGTGCTTCGTGAATATTTGCACCTATACTTGTTCCCGAACGCAAAAGTTGATTAGTTAAAACCGATTCTCTTGCATTTGCTTTGATATCACGACACATATATACAATCTGTTTTGCAAATTCTTTTGATTTATTCCGTAAAATACTTTCAGACACAATCATCACCCAAAATACAATATATCACAAAGCCGAATGTCTGTAAAGTTATCGGTGATATGCCTCGTTTAACTCGGCGTGATATAAATGTGTTATTGCTCGCTTTCGCTCTCGGTGATATTATATTCGCTTTAAAACTGCCGCAGGCAATATCACTCGGTATGACCGAATATCACTGCACGGCAATATCACTCGTCGACAGGCGAATATAACTGAAAAACGCACTTGCTTACACAAGTGCGTTTTTCTTGGCGCGCCGGAAGAGACTCGAACTCCCGACCTTCTGATTCGTAGTCAGACACTCTATCCAGCTGAGCTACCGGCGCATATGCGGCCTTTTATCAGCCGCAAGTAGTATGATATCACAACTCGGTGCAAAAATCAAGTGTTTTTTGTATTTTTTCCGAAATTAATCTTTTGTATCAAAAAAAGTGAAAAATGCTCTGTATGCCATATAAACATCTGTCTTGGAAACAATTTCAAACGGAGCATGCATTGAAAGCACGGGAACGCCGAGATCAACAACATCGACATTCATATTGGCAACATACTTTGCGATTGTTCCGCCGCCGCCGCCGTCAACCTTGCCGAGTTCACCGACCTGCCAGAGAATATCGTTGTTCTCAAGCATAGCTCTGATTTTTCCCATATATTCGGCAGACGCATCTGATGTGTCATACTTTCCGCCGTGACCTGTGTATTTTGAAATAATTACACCGTTGTTAATGTATGAGCAGTTGTTAGCCTCATATGCAGACGCATAAGTCGGATCAAATGCGGCATTTACATCGGCAGAAAGACAGGTGCTTTTTGAAAGAACACGGTAGCCGTCAACACCGTCCTGTTTTGCAAGGTCATAGATGAAGAAACGGAGGAAGTCGCTCTGCATACCTGTGTTGCCGTCACTGCCTGTTTCTTCTTTGTCTGTAAGATATGTGATACAAGTCTGCTCGGGCATTTCAACATCAAGCGCCGCCATAACAGCCGGATAAGCACAAACCTTATCATCATGACCGTAACCGCCGATCATGCTTCTGTCAAAACCGATATCTCTTGACTTAAAAGACGGGATAAGGCAGAGCTCAGCCGAAAGAAAATCGCCCTCACAGATACCGTACTTCTCATTGAGTACAGCCATTACATTGAGCTTTACAAGGTCTTTTTCATCGCTGTCTGCATCATACGGACGAGAGCCGAGGATAACATTGAGGTTTTCGCCCTCAATTGCCTTTGCCATTGGCTTTGACGCCTGCTCTCTTGCAAGGTGCGGAAGAAGGTCTGTAATGCAGAAACAGCTTTCGTTCTCATCATCGCCCCAGCAGATGTCAACTCTTGTACCGTCAAGCTTTACAACCGAACCGTGAAGTGAAAGCGGAATTGTTGTCCACTGATATTTTTTAAGACCGCCGTAGTAATGAGTCTTAAAGAATGCAAGATTGTTTGCCTCAAAAAGAGGATTCGGTTTGAGATCAACTCTCGGGGAATCAATATGAGCAATTGCAAGCCTTGCACCGTTCTTAACACCGTTTTTACCGATTACGGCAAGAGCAACAGCCTTGTCACGGTTTACATAATAAAGCCTGTCACCGGCCTTATATTCTTTGTCCTGCTCATACTCTGCAAAACCTGCTTTTTTGGCAAGCTCAACAGTATAGCGAACAGCCTCACGCTCAACGGGTGAGTTATCAAGAAACTTTTTGTAACCATCGCAAAAGCTGTCTGCCTTTTTAATTTCTTCCTCCGAAAGAGCCTTAACGCCCTTCGGTTCGGTCATCATAATTTTTTCCTTTAATAAAGTTGTCTTTGACTTTTCTTCAGCCATAATAACCGTCCTTTCTGTACCGTAAAACACGGCAAAACCATTTTATTTTGAAATCCGCCGCCAAAGGCATCGGAACATCTTTGCACTTAATTAGATTGTGAATAATAAAGTTTTATATACATTTCCTTGGCACTTTCAACCTTGTCAACATAATTCTTTGTTTCGGGATACGGAATGGAATCAAGATTTTTTCCGTCCGAACTGTAATTAGTATCGTTAAGCCAGTCGCTTACAACAAAGCCGGCATTATATGCGGCAATTGCCGAGCGTTCCGTGCCGTAATAATCGTAAAAATATTTTAAAAGATAACTTCCGTAATCAATACAAATTTCCGGATCAAACAGGTCATCCTCGGTGTACTGTCCCGCACAACCTCTTTGCTCCTGCAGCCACTCAAAGGACGATGGCATCATCTGCATAACACCCTTTGCTCCGACTCCCGATTCGGCTTTCGGGTCAAAGCCACTTTCCGTGTGGATTACGGCATATATCAACGCAGGATCAAGGTCATAATCCTTGGCGGCTTTTTCAACATATGTGCTGTAGGTGCGTGGATAATTCATCTCATCAAGCTTTTTCTTTGCGTCCTCGTAAAAGACCGAAACAAACACAAATACTCCCGCCGCAAGAATTGCAAGCACAATTATCCATGCCAAAATCGCCTTTCCTGCACTTTTTTTCTTTTTATATCGCCTTGATTGGGGCATCCTATCACCTCATCAGGTTGTTAATAGCCTCTGCCGCCTTTTGTGCGGCAAGCTCGACTTGCTCTATAGAAAAATTGTTTTCAATGACAATGTCGCTGTGACTTCTGAAAAATTCCTCGTCAAGCTGTGCAGACATTCTTAGCTCTGCACGGGAAATGTCAATGTTATCCCTTTTGCAGATTCGCTCAAGCCTTATTTCCTTTTTTGCGGTAACGCTTACAATAAGGTCGCAAAACACATCGGCACCGCTTTCAAAAAGCTGAGGAGCGTCATAAATCACAACGCTTTTGCCGTCTGTCTGAGCCTGTTTCGCCATCTGCATAAATTCATATGTAACAAACGGATGAACAATTGAATTGAGCAAATGTGTGTTTTCTTTGCTTGAAAATGCCCTTTTGGCAAGCAAAGGTCTGTCAATGTTGCCGTCAGAAAGGATAATATCCTGACCGAAAACACCCGAAACAGCCTTTAAGCATACGGAATCGGGAGTGTAAAGATTTTTTACAATCTCGTCAGCATTTATAACGCACATTCCGTTTTTGGCAAAATATGCCGAAACCGTGCTTTTTCCCGCACCGCTCTGTCCCGTAAGACCGACAATTTTAATTCTGTTCAAGGTCAATCACCTCAAAGCCTGCCGCTCTTATAAGTCGGTTGTAAACAGCCATTCCGACGCCGTTCGTTTTTGGCAGTCTTGAATATACAACCTTAACGCTGTCGTCCTCATCAATTCTGCGAAGCTCGTCAAAAAGCGTGTGAGCCTGTCTTGTATAGTCGTTTCGTTTTCCGAGAGAGAAAACGGGAGTTTTCAAAAGCGGAATATCCTCGTCGCAACAGAGTGCCGCAACTCCTTCAGCCGCCTTCTTGTTTACATAATCAATATATTGCTCATCGTTGCAATTAAGAAGTATTACTCTCGCCCTTGGCGCATAATGCTTGTACTTCATACCGGGGCTTGCAACCTTAACATTGTCTGCAAGTTTGTGCAAAACCGCATCATCAACTTCAACCTTGCCGAGAACGCTTTCAAGCATTTCAACCGTGATTCCGCCGGGGCGAAGTACCCTCGGAACATCTCCCGCAAGAGTGATTACCGTGCTTTCAAGACCCACTTCACTCGCACCGCCGTCAAGAACAGCGTCGATTTTGCCGTCCATATCATTCATAACATGCTGTGCGGTTGTCGGACTGGGTGAGCCCGAAATATTTGCCGAAGGTGCGGCAAGAACCGTACCCGATTCACGGATAATCGCCTGTGCGGTTTTGTGGCTCGGAAAACGGATTGCAACCGTGTCAAGTCCTGCCGAAACTTCATTCGGAATAACATCCGACTTCTTCATAATCATTGTGAGCGGTCCAGGCCAGAACGCATCGGCAAGTTTTTTTGCCGTGTCGGGGATTTTCGTCACAAGGTTAAGTCTTTCAATATCGGAAAAATCGCAGATGTGGACAATCAGCGGATTATCCCCGGGTCTGCCCTTTGCTTTAAAAATCTTCTTTACGGCCTCGGGGTTGAGTGCGTCAGCCGCAAGTCCGTAAACTGTTTCGGTCGGGATTCCTACAACACCGCCGTTTTTAAGTAGCTCTGCTGCGGTTTTTATATCTTCCTCTGTATTTTTTAACAACAATGTTTTCACAATTATCACCGGATTATTTTTCCATACTTTCTTTGAGCTTTTCGGCTCTGTCAGCGGCAACAAGTGCATCAATCACTTCGTCAAGGTTGCCATTGAGAATTTCTTCAAGCTTGTAAAGGGTAAGACCGATTCTGTGGTCGGTTACTCTGCCCTGCGGATAGTTATATGTGCGGATTCGCTCACTGCGGTCGCCCGTACCTACCTGCATTTTTCTGTTTTCGGCAATTTCACTCGCCTGTTTGTCCTGTTTTTCCTTGAGAAGTCGGCTTTTGAGAACTTTAAGAGCCTTGTCCTTGTTCTTGTACTGACTTCTCTCGTCCTGACACTCAACTACCATACCTGTGGGCAAGTGAGTGATTCGGATTGCGGAACTTGTTTTGTTGATATGCTGACCGCCTGCACCGCTTGAACGGAAGGTATCAATTTTGAGGTCATTCGGATCAATTTCAAGCTCAACATCTTCTGCCTCCGGCAAAACCGCAACGGTTGTTGTCGATGTGTGAACTCTGCCCTGACTTTCGGTTTCGGGTACTCGCTGAACACGGTGAACACCGCTTTCGTACTTAAAGCGTGAGTATGCACCCTCGCCCTCAATCATAAAGGAAATTTCCTTGTAACCGCCGATTTCGGTTTCATTGGCATTGATAATCTCGATTTTAAAGCCCTTCTTTTCGGCATACATCGAGTACATTCTGAACAGAACCGCACTGAACAGAGCCGATTCCTCACCGCCTGCACCGCCACGGATTTCAACGATAACATTTCGTTCATCGTTCGGATCCTTCGGCAAAAGCAGAATTTTCAAATCTTCCGCAAGATTTTTGATATTATCCTTAGCCTCGTCAAGCTCGATCTGAGCAAGCTCTTTAAGCTCTTTGTCGCTTGTTTCCTCAAGAATTTCAAGGCTGTCTTTTTCGGTCTGAACAGCCTCTTTGTATTTACGGTAGGTCAAAACGATTTCCTCAATCGACTTGATTTCCTTCATAATTTTCTGATATTCCTCGGGATTGCCCGCTACTGACGGCTGGTAGAGCCTTTCGGAAAGCTCGGAGTACCTTTTGTCAAATATTTCGATTTTTTCAAACATATATATCTGTCTCTTATACACATGTGACGCTGCCGA
>ERZ1026933.1003-NODE-1003-length-10386-cov-5.210047_pt1 | contig 10386 bp, 8 predicted proteins | sample MGYA00519252_ERZ1026933 | MGnify/ENA primary metagenome ERZ1026933 (study PRJEB26926, sample SAMN06164828) | human gut metagenome | biome: ENVO:00009003; feature: ENVO:2100002; material: ENVO:00002003 | host: Homo sapiens | place: USA | collected 2012 ... | reverse complement strand
CGGCTGCCGCTGTGCTGTCGGTGGTGCCGGATTTGCCGCCGCAGGCTGCCAGCGCGAAGACCATGGTCAGAGCCAGGGCGAAGGCGAGAAGTCGTTTCATGGTTTGCATAGTGATCATTCCTTTCTTGTTCTCTGCTTTGATAAGGGAACCTCTGATTAAATCGGCAAGAGCTGTGAGCGAGAGATTTTTCGTCCAATCGAGGTATCGAAAGCGGCGGAATACTGTATGTATTTCCCGTTTTTGATACCGAAGAGTGGGCGGAAAAGATCCGCTCACGGCCGCAGACGATTTATTCAGAGGTTCCTAAGCGAGCCGGCCGAAAAGCAGCCGGTGGGCGACCCCAAACGCTCTTTTCACCCAATGCTTCTTCCTTAACATCAGCGCGAAAACAACGCCGGGAGACAGCCTATAAAATGGCGGACGCCATATTACAGGAGACGGTGGGAGTATTTGCCTCAAAATGAAAGTTCCAAAACTGGAAAATTCAAAATTTAAAAGAATGGTAATAGTTTATCACATTTTCCGTCTCAAGTAAAGTAGCAGATTTCATGATATGTCTCGATAAATTCGCGAATTTTTGTAACAGAAACATAAAAAAGTGTTCATACAGCAAAAGCAAACGTCCTTGAGCGACATTACAAAAGGGCGCACGCCGATGTACCGGCGTGCGCGCAAAGCAGTTGCGGCAGGTGACTTTTTTCAATTAATTCCATTGCCCTGCATAGCCTGTGCAGTCCCGGAAGTCCTGCATGACCGCGTTCTGGATGGCGATGCGGACGGCAGCGTCCTTCCCGCCCACGCTCTGACCGTTCAGCGTATCGGCGGAAAGGCAGAACTTGGTGGTGGAGGTTACAAGAATTTCATCGGCGGATTTCAAAAAATCCATCGTGAAGGGTTTTTCCAGCACGGGGATATCCAGCCGGTAACAAACCCGGATCATGTGGCTCTTGGCGATGCCCCGAAGAATGAACTCGTCGTTGGGATGAGAGTACAGAACTCCGTCCTTCAGGACGGAAACGTTGGAGTGGGCGCATTCGGTGACGATCTCGCCCCGGTGGAACACAGTCTCCGCGCATCCGGCGCGGTGCGCCCGCTGGGCGGTCATCACATTGCAGAGCAGATTCAGGGATTTGATGTTGCAGTGGAAGAAGCGGGTGTCCTCCTCGTCATTCAGGCGGATGGGGATATTGGGGTTGGGGATGACCTGAGGACGAACCAGTACCCACAGTTTGCCGGGCAGATTTTCGGCATAGGTGTGGCTCCGCGGCTCCACGCCCCGGCTTACCTGCCAGTACACGAAGCAGCTTTCGCCCTCCACCTGCCGTGCCAGCTGGGTGAGAAGCTCGCCCAGTGCCTGCTTTTCCATGGGAATATGGATATCCAGCAGACGGGCGCTGGCGTAAAACCTGTCCAGATGGTCTTCCAGCAGGAAAATGGTGCCGCCCGCTGCCATGGCGGCGTCGTAGCAGCCGTCGCCGAAGAAGTGGGCGCGGTCATAGAAGGGGACTGTCAGTTCCTCGGGTGCGCCGATTTTGCCATCGTAATAGGCCAGTGCTTTCATGGTATCCGTCCTCCTTATAATATATGTTCTGCGATTCTCCGCGCCACTGCGACGCCGCTGGCGGAGGCGTGGGACAGGGAATGGGTGATGCCGCTGCCGTCGCCAATGACGTACAGCCCCGGATACCGGGTCTGCAAATGTTCATCCACGGCCACTTCCATATTGTAGAACTTGACCTCCACGCCGTAGAGCAGGGTGTCGTCGTTGGCGGTGCCGGGGGCGACCTTATCCAGGGCGTAGAGCATTTCGATGATGCCGTCCAGAATTCGCTTGGGCAGCACCAGGCTCAGGTCGCCGGGTGTCGCGTCCAGCGTGGGGGTGACGAAGGATTCCGCAATGCGCTTGGGGGTAGACCGCTGACCCCGGATCAGATCGCCGAAGCGCTGGACGATGACGCCGCCGCCCAGCATGTTGCTGAGGCGGGCAATGGACTCGCCGTAACCGTTGGAATCCTTGAAGGGTTCGGAAAAGTGCTTTGCCACCAGCAGGGCAAAATTGGTGTTGGAGGTCTGGCGGGCGGGGTCTTCGTAACTGTGGCCGTTGACGGTGATGATGCCGTTGGTGTTTTCGTTGACCACCGCGCCCTTGGGGTTCATGCAGAAGGTGCGGACGAGGTCACCGTATTTCTCGGTGCGGTAGACGATCTTGCTTTCATACAGCTCGTCGGTGAGGTGGGAGAAAATTTCTGCGGGAAGTTCCACCCGGACGCCGATATCCACACGGTTGGACTTGGTGGGAATGTCCATGTCACGGCAGACGGACTCCATCCATTTGCTGCCGCTGCGCCCCACGGAAATCACGCACTGGCTGCACGAAAAGCTCCCGGCTTTGCAGGTGACCTGATACCCGCCATCCACAGCGGCTACGGATTCCACCGGCGTGTCGAAGTAAAACGTGACCTTTTCTTTCAGGTAGGCGTAGAGATTTTCCAGCACCACGTAGTTGATGTCGGTGCCGAGGTGGCGCACAGAGGCGTCCAGCAGATGCAGATCGTTCTGCATACACAGCTTTTTGAATTTTGTACCGGCGGTGGAATAGAGCTTGGTGCCTTCGCCGCCGTAGGCCATGTTGATCTGGTCAACGTAGCGCATCAGCTCCAGCGCTTTTGCCTTGCCGAGATACTCGTAAAGCGTGCCGCCAAAATCGTTGGTAATGTTGTATTTTCCGTCGGAAAAAGCGCCTGCGCCGCCGAATCCGCTCATGATAGAGCAGCTTTTGCAGGCAATGCAGGACTTGACCCGGACACCGTCAATGGGACATTTGCGGTTTTTCAGCGGGTGTCCGGCCTCAAAGACGGCGACCTTCAGTTCCGGGCGCAGCCGGGTCAGCTCATAGGCGGAAAAGATACCGCCGGGCCCCGCGCCGACAATGATCACATCGTAATTCATGGCAACCTCACAATGAAAGATTTTGCAGTCAACCATTTACGGCGGTTGGTAGAGACGCTCAACCATATTATGAGCTTATACCCGTCCAGTATAACACAGCCGGAGCGGGATTGCAACCAAAACCGACTAAGAAAAAGCCAAGGCTGTCCGACAGATCACTGGGATTTTTGCGCAGCAAAAATCCCAGAACCGTAAAGGTTCTGGGATTTATTGGTGGGGGAGGACGGATTCGAACCATCGAAGCGAAACGCAGCAGATTTACAGTCTGTCCCCTTTGGCCACTCGGGAACTCCCCCATATTTTGTTCGTCCGGTTTCTGGCTCAAGAAACGCGCCGGTTCTGATGGAGCCGGTAGACGGACTCGAACCCCCGACCTACTGATTACAAATCAGTTGCTCTACCAACTGAGCTATACCGGCGTCTCGAACCGAACACGCTTATTATAGCACGGAAAGTCGATTTGTCAAGCTTTTTCGTGCGGCTTTTTGGAAAAAGTTCGGGAGCGGCAAAGCCGCTCCCGAACAACAGCATTTTAGGGCTTTTTTAAGGGAAAATCAGAATTCTACGTCCATTTTTGCCACGACGGCGGCGCAGCGGGGGCAGAGTCCCTCGGCGTTTGCCTGTAGGCTGTGCATCCAGCAGCGGGGACACTTGGTTCCTTTGGCCTCGGAGACGCCGATGGTCAGGCTCGGATAGTTGACGCCTGTGCCAACCTCAGCGCCTTCCTCGGGCTGCGCCCAGACGCAGTCGGAAACGATGCATACCTCGGCCAGATTCACGCCCTCGCAGGCGGAGCGGATGGCGGCGTCTTCCGTCGCCAGAGTGACGTGGGCTTCCAGCGCCTTGCCGATACGCTTGTCGGCACGCGCCTTTTCCAGAACGCCGTTGACGTCCTGACGCAGCTTCATGACCACGTCCCACTTTTCCATGGCGGCGTCTTCCAGCGCGTACTGGGCGAAGCCCTCGGGCATCTGGTTCAGCAGAACGTTCCGGGCGTCATCGCTGGCGCGATGAGGCATGGACTGCCAGATCTCGTCGCAGGTGAAGGCCAGAATGGGGGCGAACAGCTTTGCCATGGCGTCCAGAATCAGAAACAGAGCGCTTTGGGCGGAGCGGCGGCGCAGGCCGTCCTTTTCCTCGCAGTAGAGACGATCCTTGATGATGTCCAGATAGAAGGAGGACAGCTCCACAACGCAGAAATCGTTGATGGCGTGGGACACCACATGGAACTCGTAGTTGTCGTAAGCCTTGCGGCAGACCTGCACCAGCGCGTCCAGACGGGTCAGCGCCCAGCGGTCAAGCTCCTCCATGTCCTCAGGAGCAACGAGGTTGTCGGGGTCGAACTCGTTCAGGTTGCCAAGGCAGTACCGGGCGGTGTTGCGGAATTTCAGGTAGCTCTGGGACAGCTGCTTGAAGATCTCCTTGGAGCAGCGGACGTCGGCGTGATAGTCGGCGGAACCGGCCCACAGACGCACGATGTCGGCGCCGTATTCTTTGATCAGGTCAGCGGGGTCAATGCCGTTGCCCAGAGACTTGTGCATGGCGCGTCCCTGACCGTCCACCGTCCAGCCGTGGGTCAGAACCTGTTTGAAGGGTGCGCCGTGTCCCAGCGCGCCCACGGAGGTCAGAAGGCTGGACTGGAACCAGCCGCGGTACTGGTCGGCGCCCTCCAGATACACGTCGGCAGGCCACAGCTCGGGTGTGTCCTTCATGAGGGAGGCGTAGTGGGTGGAGCCGGAGTCGAACCAGCCGTCCAAAGTGTCGGTCTCCTTGTCGAAGGACTTGCCACCGCAGTGGGGGCAGCTTAAGTTTTCGGGAATCAGCTCCATGGCGTCCTTCTCAAACCAGACGTTGGAGCCGTATTCGTCGAACAGCTCGGAGAGGTGGGCGATGGTCTCGTCGGTGCAGACGGGCTTGCCGCAGTCCCGGCAGTAGAACACGGGGATGGGCAGACCCCAGCGGCGCTGGCGGGAAATGCACCAGTCGGCACGCTCCCGGATCATGCTGATCATCCGCTCGCCGCCCCAGGCGGGCAGCCACTTCACATCCTTGCAGGCGGCGATGGCCTCGTCCTTGAAGGACTCCACAGAGCAGAACCACTGAGGGGTCGCCCGGAAGATGATGGGCTTCTTGCAGCGGTCATGATGGGGGTAGGAGTGGACGATCTCCTCGGAGGCGAACAGAGCGCCGCTTTCCTTCATGTCCGCGAGAATGACGGGATTGCTTTCCTCGGTCTTCATACCGGCGTACTTGCCGGCGTAGTCGGTGTGGCGGCCGTAGTCGTCCACGGGGACAACCAAGTCCATGCCGTAGCGCATGCAGGTCTGGTAGTCGTCGGCACCGAAGCCGGGAGCGGTGTGGACACAGCCCGTACCGGAATCCATGGTGACGTACTCGGCGTTCACCAGACGGGAGGTCTTGTCCAGGAAGGGATGCTGTGCCAGCATATTCTCAAAGAACTGGCCGGGGTAGGAGGCGATGACCTCGTAATGCTCGAAGCCGCCGATGTGCATGACCTTGTCCATCAGGGCTTCCGCCATGATATAGGTCTCACCGTTTTCGGCCTTGACAAGAACGTAGGTCTCCCTGGGGTGCAGGCAGATGGCCAGGTTGCCGGGCAGCGTCCAGATGGTGGTCGTCCAGATGACGAAGTAGGTGCGGCTCAGGTCGAAGCCTGCCAGCTTGCCCAGATCGTCCTTCATGGGGAACTTGACGTAGACGGAGGTGCAGGGATCGTCGTGGTACTCGATCTCGGCCTCGGCCACGGCGGTGGCGCACACGGGGCACCAGTACACGGGCTTCAAGCCCTTGTAGATATAGCCCTTGTCGAACATCCGGCCAAAGACTTTGACCTCCTGCGCTTCAAAGTGCTTGTCCATGGTGCGGTAGGGGTGCTTCCAGTTGCCCACAACGCCCAGACGCTTGAAGCCAGCCATCTGGCGCTGGATATAGGTCTCGGCGAATTCCTCGCAGGCGGCGCGGAACTGGGGAACGGGCATGGCCTTGTGGTTGAGCTTGCTCTTTTTGATGATGGCTGTCTCAATGGGCAGACCGTGGTTGTCCCAGCCGGGGACGTAGGGGGTGTAATAGCCCATCATGGCGTGGCTGCGGACGATGAAGTCCTTCAGGGTCTTATTCAGGGCGTGACCCATGTGGATGTCGCCGTTGCTGAAGGGAGGGCCGTCATGCAGCACGAATGGGGGCAGGTCTTTGTTCTTTTCCAGCATGGCCTCATAGAGGTTCTGCTCCTCCCAGCGGCTGAGCATACCCGGCTCCCGGGTGGGCAGACCCGCCTTCATGGGGAAATCGGTTTTCGGTGTGATGATCGTGTTTTTATAATCCATCGGAATACTTACCTCCAAAAATGAATTCATGATAATGTGGGGCAGGGAAGTGCGACCCTGCGATCAAAAGGAAAGCGCCTTTGTCTCGTCAAAAGAGACAAAGGCGCGTTGACCTCTGCGGTACCACTCTCGTTCCGGCAAAACCGGCACTCACGGGGAATCTCTGAATCAGAGCTTCCCTTACGCTGTATCGGGCGTGTCCCGGCGCGGTCTACTGCCTTTCGGGTTCGGCGCGCTGCTCGGAGGTGATGCAAACCGTCTCCTGCTTACTGCCTTGCACCAAAACGGCAGCTCTCTGAAAGCGGCGGAACGGCTTACGTGTCCTCGTCATAGCTTGAACGTATGGCTTTTTTTCCTTATCTGCGGGAGGTGGGATCGTAGTTACGGCCGAATTGCAGGTTCAGGCTGGCAAAGCGGCTGGTGGTGGAATCATTGGCGGTGGGGTGCTTGGGCGCGGCCTTGGGGGCGGTGTCCGTGGTGGTGCCGATGATCGCTTCAATGTTCTGGGAAATCTCGTCGGCTACGTCGTCGCTGCTGACCTTGGGGGCAGGAGCGGCCGGGGCAGCGGGAGCTGCGGGCACTACGGGAGCCACACGGGTCGTGGGAGCCGTGGAGACGGCCGGTGCGTTGGCGGTCTTGATCCGATCCAGAGCCTGAATGCAGGAGCGCATCTGATCCTGAATCTCGTTGATCCGGGCGGAAGCGGTTCTGCGGGCTTCTTCCAGACGGGCGTTCTCGGCGGCGATCAGGGCGCTGTTGTTGGGAACGCTCTGGACGGGCTGGGCGACAGGCTGGGCAGCCTGTGCAGCAGCGGCGGCGTTGGCGCTGCTGAGCATCTTGGCGCACTTGGCCTCGGCTTCCATGACCATCTTGTCACAGGTGCGCTGGGCGTTGGCGACCTTTTCCTTCATGGCCGCTTCATTCTTGCGGTATTCTTCCAGCTTGCCGACAAGAACGCGCATCTTGCTTTTCAGCAGGGCGTTCTCCTTGTACAGCGTTACGTAATCCTCCGTCAGAGGCTCCAGAAACTCGTCTACCTGCTGCATATTGTAGCCACCGAAAGTAGACTTGCTGAAAGAAATCTGATCGATCTGCTGCGGTGTAAACATGGTGACTTACCTTCCTATCTTTTAGATATAGCTTTCAACCTCGGCCTGCAACGTTTCCAGATCGCCCACAATGTCCATATTGTGGGGGCAGAACAGGTAAGCAGACTGGGCGATCTTTTTCACATCGCCGTCCAGAGCGTATACACAGCCGGACAGGAAATCCACGACCCGGCGGGCCATGGCCTTGTCTACATTCTCCATGTTGACGATGACGGCCTTGCGGTTGCGAAGGTCATCGGCGGCCTTGGAGGTGTCGTTGAAGCTGCCGGGACGGAACAGAACCACTTCCTGCTTGTTGCCGGTGTTCATGTTCAGGACCTGACCGGAGAAACCGGCGGCAGGAGCGGCGGACGTGGTGCTGGTCATGGGACCGAAGCCGTAATCGTCGGCTTCCTCCTCCTCTTCCTCCTCGGGGGCGGGAGTGGGCGCCGGTGCGCGGCGGGGTTTGCGGCGGGCGGGAGCAGGCTTCTCGGGTTCTTCATAATCATCGAGGTAATCGTCATCCTCGCCGTAATCATCGTAATCGTCGTCTGCGTAGGGCTGGGCAAATTTCTTTACATTATCCCACAAGCTCATTCTATATGTCCTCCTAATGTATGCTCACATCATTTTGATGAATCCCTGGCATAGTCTCTGGCACCAAAAATAGCGGTGCCTACACGAACCATCGTGCTGCCGGAAGCGATCGCGTCGGCGAAGTCTCCGGACATGCCCATGGATAAACAGTCCACCTTGACATTATCGTATTTTTTCTGCCTTATGTCAACAGATAAGTGGAACATTTTTTGAAAAAATTTTTGATTTTCTCCCGAAATGTGGCTGATTGGGGGGATTGCCATGAGACCTTTAATACATATGTTTGAAAATTCACCAATCTTTTCCATCAGAGGGAGAATGTCCTCCGCGGCAAAACCGGACTTGCTGGCTTCCTCGCCGATGTTGACTTCCAGCAAAATATCCTGCACAATGCCCTGCCGGGCGGCTTCCCGGTCAATGGCGGCGAGCAGACGCTCCGAGTCCACGCTTTGAATGAGGGACACCTTGCCCACCACCTGCCGGACCTTGTTGGTCTGCAAATGGCCGATGAAGTGCACCGGCGCGCCGTCGTAGGCGTTCTGGGCGAGCTTGGCGGTCAGCTCCTGCACCCGGTTTTCGCCGCAGCAGTCCACACCGGCGGCAATGGCCTGACGCACGGCGTCGGCGTCGTTCATTTTTGTGGCGGCGCACAATAGAATGTCCTTTGGGTCACGTCCCGCCGCGAGGGCGGAAGCGTCCATTTGGCGGCGGATTTCAGCGACGTTTTCGGCGATAGACATAAGAATTCTTCTTTCTGTTTAGATTGGGAACCGGAGTTTACACTGAAAAAAGGGCAACGGAAGGCTTATGCTCCGTTGCCCTTTTTGCGTCACGCAGTTGCGGCTGCGGCCTTCAGCGGTTTCATGGGGGCGAGGGTGGAGATGGCGTGCTTGTAGATCATCTGCTGCTTGCCATCGGATACCAGCACCACTACGAAGCTGTCATAGCCCGTAATGATTCCCCGGAGCTGGAAGCCGTTCATCAGAAACAGGGTCACGGGAACCTTGTCCCGTCGCACCTCCTTCAAAATAGCTTCCTGTAAGTTGATCGCGTCAGACATATGGATACCTTCTTTCTCATATTCGGCAGGTACATAACTCCCCAAGAACTGCCGTATTTTTAGGGTATCCACATCCTAACACGTTTCAGTTGTCAAAATCGCTCACAATCCGTCGAGCGTTTTCCAGAATTTCCCGCCCGGTGTCTCCGGTGTCCCTTATGAGCCAGTGAATGGCCTTGTTCCGGCGGAACCATGTCAGCTGACGCTTGGCGTAGCGGCGGGAGGATTGGCGCACCAGATCGGCGGCTTCCTCTATTGTACACCGGCCGTCAAGAGCATCCACGAATTCCTTGTAGCCGATGGCCTGCATGGCGGTGGCCGTTTCGGGAATGCCGTCGGCGAGAAGCCCCTGAATTTCCTCCACCAGCCCCTGCTGAAGCATGAGACTGACCCGCAGATCGATACGGCGGTACAGCTCGCCCCGCTGGGCAAAGTCCAGCCCCAGCCAGATAGGGGAGTACCGGGGCGGAACGGCCTGCGTCTTCCGGTTGTGTTCCGTAATGGTCTCGCCGGTTTCCAGATAAACCTCCAGCGCCCGGAGGATGCGCTTCCGGTCGGAAAGATGCAGACGCCCGGCGGCGTCGGGGTCTACGGAGCGAAGCTGCGAAAGCATGACCTCCATGCCCACGGTATCCGCCTGCGCTTCCAGCCGCTCCCGGACACCGGTGGCGGGGAAGGGGGCAAAGGCGTTGCCCCGGATGAGGGAATCCATGTAAAGCCCGGTCCCGCCCGCAATCACGGCGGTTTTTCCCCGGGAAAGGATATCGTCCACAATGGGGGCGGCCATATCACAGTAGCGGCTGACGGAAAAATCCTCCCACGGCTCGGCCACGTCGATCATGTGGTGGGGGATTCCCTGCATTTCCTCCAAAGTGGGCTTCGCGGTGCCGATGTCCATGCGCTTATACACCTGCATGGAGTCGCAGGATACCACTTCACCATTCAGTTCCTTCGCCAGTGTTGCGGCAAGCGCGGTTTTTCCAGAGGCCGTCGGCCCGGCAATGCAGATGATGTTGTTCATAGAAATCTCCAGACAGGGCGGCGTTACGTCCGCTTGAACTGCTTTTCCAGCTGCTTTTTGCTTAAAGAAACGCAGATGGGGCGGCCATGGGGGCAGTATTTCAGGTCTTCCCGGCTCATGACCTCCTTGGCCACGGCGAGAAGCTCCTGCTCGTCGTTGACCCACCCGGCCTTGATGGCGGCCTTGCAGGCCACCGTGTGGAGCAGCTCGTCCCGGACGGTGTCCTTGCTTTCCCGGCGGCCGGACAGAAGGTCGGCGGCAAGACTTTCCACAGCTTCGGCGGCGTCATCCGGGCTTAGATCCATGGGTATCTGCCGCAGAAGCAC
>ERZ1026933.983-NODE-983-length-10445-cov-6.094321_pt1 | contig 10445 bp, 9 predicted proteins | sample MGYA00519252_ERZ1026933 | MGnify/ENA primary metagenome ERZ1026933 (study PRJEB26926, sample SAMN06164828) | human gut metagenome | biome: ENVO:00009003; feature: ENVO:2100002; material: ENVO:00002003 | host: Homo sapiens | place: USA | collected 2012 ... | reverse complement strand
ATCTACACAAGGCTATTCGTCGGCAGCGTCAGATGTGTATAAGAGACAGCCTCGCCAGCCGTGAACTTCATGTTCATCTTCTCGGTGTACTCGCCGAGGGGGATCATCTCGAACTCGATCTTGGCGTTGATTTTTTCCTTTGTGATCTCGTTGAGTTTCTCATTGATGGCCTCAAAGCCGGGGAAGCTGTCCTGCAGCGCGGGGAATGCCCAGTGCAGCGTGACTTCTTCTGCGAAGGGATTGTCATCTGCCGGGGCGTCAGCCGGAGTTTCGTCCGCGGGAGCGTCGGGTTCCGCAGTTTCGGTGGGAGCGGTGGTTTCTTCCTGGGAGGGCGTCGCAGTCTTGGCGCAGGCGGTGAACATCGCCAGAACCATCAGAGCCGCCAGCAGCAGCGCGAGGAACTTTTTCATTTGTGTTTCTCCTTTTCATTTTTATTATGTCATACCGTTCTGTCAATGATTTTATTCTTTGACAGATCCGATTGCCATACCCTTGACGAAATATTTTTGGAAGCGAGGGAACACCAGCAGCATCGGCGCGACTGTCAGCACGCACATTGCCATACGCATGGCCTCGCCTGGAAGCTTTGCGGCTTCTGCGCCGAGCAGCCCCGTAGACGCGTTATTCTTGAGAAAGTCGACCTTTTCCAGCATACGCTGCAAAAGCAGCTGAATCGTCACATAATTGCCGGTATCCATATACATCATGGCTTCATAGTAGGCGTTCCAATAGGCGACGAACAGTGTCAGGCAGATAGTGGCCAGCGCAGGCTTTGCAAGCGGGAACATCATGCGCCAGAAAATCTGGTACTCACTTGCACCGTCGATTTTGGCCGATTCGATCATGCTGTAGGGCAGCTTTTCATAATAGGCACGCATGATGATCGTGTTCATCGCGGAAAACGCGCCCGGCAGAATCAGTACCCAGATGGAATTCTTCAGATTCAGCAGCTTGACATATGTGATGTACTGCGCCGCCATGCCGCCGCTGAAAAACATTGTAAACGTTACGAACAGTGACAGCACACCGCGCCAGCGGAAGGTCGTGCGCGAAATCGCATAGGCATACAGGCTCGTGACCAGACAGCCGATAGCCGTTCCGACGACGCTGACAAAAATCGTGGTGCCGTAAGCCTGCCAGAGCATCTTACTGTCACGGAACAGATAGGAATAGGCCGAGAAATCCAGATGCTTCGGGATCACGCGGAAGCCATACAGCTTGATGTCCTCGGCACTGGAAAGCGAAACGGACAGCACACAGAGAAACGGATACAGAATTGCAAGACAGAGCACGATGAAAATCAGATAGATGAACACTGTTCCAATACGGTTTTTCTTTTTCATTAAAACAGCGTCCCCTCTCCGTTGATTTTTTTCGTGATCTTATTTGCTACGACCAGAATGATAAAGCCGACAACCGACTGACACAGGCCGATGGCCGTGGACATACCCACGTCGCCAGTCACGCGCAGTGCGCGGTAAACATAGGTGTCGATCACGTCCGTCACACTGTAGAGCATGCTGGAGTTCTTTGTCAGATAATAGAACATACCGAAGTCTGCGCTGAAGATCCGGCCAAGCGACAAAATAAAGAACATGGTCACGATTGGACGGATGAACGGATACGAGATCTTCCACATGACCTGCCAGCGCGTTGCGCCGTCGAGCTGCGCCGCTTCAAAATAGGATTTGTCGATCGACAGCAGGTTTCCGTAATAAATAATAATGCCGTAGCCCATGTTCTTCCACAGATAGCAGACAAGCAGAATGTAGGGCCACCATTTTGGCGTTGTGTACCATGAAACCGTTTCTTTTCCGAAGAACGTCAGGATTCCGTTGACAATGCCGTTGACGTCGGCGAGGTTTGCGTAGAGCGCATACGACGCGGCAACCCATGAAACGATAAACGGCAGGAAGATCACCGTCTGGAACGCCTTGATCGCGTGGCGGCTGTTGATCTCATATAAAAGAAGCGCCAGCAGAACGGTGATGACCGTGTTGCACAGCAGGAACAGCAGGTTCAGTCCCAGCGTATTGCGGATCAGCCGTCCGAAGGTACCGGATGTGAAGAAAAACTCAAAATTCTTGAACCCGACCCATTCGCTTCCGAAGATGCCAAGATTGAATTTATAATTCTTGAATGCCAGCACCAGACCGAACATTGGCAGATACGCAAACAGCGCCAGAAGAATGATGCCCGGCACGCACATGGAAAACAGCTGTCGGTTATCCTTGCGCAAGCTCCGGTTATAAGAAGACCGTCTGCGGATTGTGCCTGGTTCCTGTTTTTTCGTTTCTGCTTTCATCAATACGAACCACCTCTGTCTTCTCGTTGTCGTTTTCGCTAAATTCAGTATAGTGGCGAGGTGCACATTTGTAATCTTTGAATTCTCACGATTGCTTTGAATTGCCCTGAAAGCGGACTTTGATTTTTGAGCGCGACTTTGAATTTTTATGATTATGTTGAAATGTGCGTTGGGATTGTGATATTTTTTAGGTATGCAAATAGTTTTCACCATCCGCTTTGTGGAAACTGCATAGTTGCAATGCTCTGCATGAAGAGGGGGGAAGGACAACTCGTGCGGCTAATCAAGTCCAATATTCCGACCGATCGAAAGAACAGCTTTTTTATTAAGGTACTCAGCGGCATTCTAGTTTTCTGCCTGCTGCTGGTATCCTTCGTTTTTCTGCTCATTTATCAGAACGTCAAAAAACGGAGTCTGGAACAGTCCTATCTCGCAGAGCAGGATATTGTCTCGAACGTCAGCTATTCCGCCTCCATCATGCAGGACACCGCTTCGTCCATGCTCACGCAACTCAACGGCGATCCGAAACTTTTGCAGCTAATCTACTCCATGGATACAGAAAGCCTGTCGGTCATTCAATCCATGCAGCTGCTGCAAACCTATACGCGCGCGTCGTCATGGCTGGACTCTGTATACATTTATTGTGCAGAGGAAGACTGTATCTGTTATGCCTACGCCAATGGCAACACCTATCAGTTATCATTTGGTACACTGGATGACTTTTTCGACGCAGCGTTCGTTCGGAATCTTGCAGCTGTGTCCCGTGTGACGCAAAAGCCGGCAATGCGCCAACTTCGCTACCGCAGCACGTCCTCCGACAAAACCGTTTTCAGTTATGTTCTGCCGGTCAGAACCTCGCTCAATCGCTATAATGGCTTCTTTGTTGCGAATATCAGCGCCGAGCGGCTGATGCAGCTCGGCTACGGTATGGCAAACGGCACGGAGCGTCAGCTTCTGATCGTGGATGCAAACGGACAGACCTACACAAGCGGCATGACGCTGCTGGAACAGGAACAGACGGATGCCGTGATCGAAGCTGTGCTGGGCGGGGCCGCAGAAAGCGGCCAAATGGTCGTGCAGGAGGCGAATGCGATCTGCACATGGTCGCGCTCTGCCGATACAGACCTGTATTTTATCAGCTGCATCAGCGACTCGGCCATTTCGTCGCAGCTCCGTGCGCTGACGCGCTGGTTTTTGCTGTTCTATCTGGGCATCGTGGCATTCGCCGTATTGATCTCCGTCTATCTGACAATCCGTATCAACCGTGAATATGCTGCGCTTCAAACGCAGTATACGCTTTCGGAAAAGCGCTACGCCGAAAACTACAGCTATATCAAGCACGCCATTCTCCGCAGCTTTTTTACGCTCCGAAGCAGCGATTTTGTCATCGGGCGGCAATTTTCCGACAATGGCATCGAGTTGGAGCAATATTCCGGCTTTGCGCTGTTCCTGCTCCAGCTCCGGCAGCGGGAGCTTTCGGATGACAATCAGAATATGTCGTACCGCAGAACGCATTTTCTGTTGCAGGAGCAGCTGGACAAGACGCTGCCGCAGGGGACACGCTATGAATTGGTCGATATGCTGCAGGGCCGGTTCCTCCTTGTCTGTGAGCAGCCGGATACGGTAGACACGCAGACGCTTGCCCAAACGCTTTGCGCAGCGTTCTCTGAAGCCGCGCAGTTTTCCGTCTCTGGCGTCTGGTGCAATGGAATTTCTGCCGTCGATCAGCTTCCCGCAGCCTACCGCACACTGAACGAGCGGCTGGATCTGCTGTATTTCTATCCCGCCGGTCACTTTGTTTCCCGCACAGAGCTGGATGCACGTCCGGCCTTTGGCAAGGCACAGGCAGAGCAGATCCGCAGTGAGGTAGTACAAGCTCTCTGCACCCAGCGCTTTGACGATGCCGCTGCAGCGCTTGCGGGCTTCTTTGACGCATGGTTTGAACCGACAGCAGATGTGCCGTATACGCTGGATCTGCTGATTGCAGGCGTTTCTGAATATATCGCAACGTTCAAGCGTGCCTATGCCGTGACGATGGAATATAACTCCTCGCGCTTCCGCACGGAGGCTCTGCGTGCAGAGTCTTCTCGTGCAGTCAAGCGGCTGTTTCTGGATCTGGTGCAGGACGTCTCCTGTGCATTTGCCAGCATTGACAACCGAAGCAACTATATTGACGCGATCATCGGCTATATCGAGCGCAATTATGCCGATCCGAAGCTGAATATTGATGCGCTGGCCGATCATGTCGGTCTGTCCGCGTCGCACATTCAGAATATTTTCAAGGCTGCCACCGGCAGCAGCATTTCGGCCTATCTGCGCCGTCTGCGTCTGAATAAGGCGACGGAACTTCTTGAGCAGACCGACGTGCCGATCAGCGAAATTGCGGAACGAACCGGCTTCGGAAATTCCAACTATTTCTACACCGTATTTAAGCGCCACTACGCAGTTACGCCGAGTGAATATCGCGCAAACCGTCTGAACCGAGCGGACACAAAGGAGGCCTATAACAATGAAATCAACTGACCTGATTTCAGTCTTTTGTCGCCCTGTTCCATTCTGGAGCTGGAACGACAAATTAGAGCCGGACGAGCTGCGGCGGCAGATCGGTGCGATGCAGGACGCGGGCACGGGCGGATTCTTTATGCACGCGCGGGGCGGACTTGAAACCGAGTATCTGAGCGAGGACTGGTTTCGTGCGGTGGAGGCATCCGTTGACGAGGCGAAAAGGCGCGGGATGCAGGCGTGGTGCTACGATGAAAACGGCTGGCCGAGCGGCTTCGCCGGCGGCAAGCTGCTGGAAGACCCGGAAAACCGGGCGCATTATCTGCGCTTTGAGAAAAAGCCAGGCTTTGATGCAGCCGCGCTTGGCGTTTACACGCTGGAAAACGGTCATATTCGCCGCATCACCGGCGCGGCGAACGGCATTTCAGAGTATCTCTGCGTCTACGACTGCCAGAATTCCTCCACGGTCGATATCCTTGACCCGCGCATCACGGATGCGTTTCTTGCTCTGACGCACGAGAAGTATTTTGAACGCTTCGGTGCGGAATTCGGCAAGGGCATTGCGGGCTTCTTCACCGATGAGCCGCAGTATTTTCGCTATGAGACAGCCTACACGCCGGTGCTGCTGACAGAGTACAAAAAAGCCTACGGCGCAGATATTCTTGATCTGCTCGGCGCGCTGTTTGTGGACTGCGAAGAAGCACCCGGTTTCCGCTTCCGCTACTGGCGGCTGATGAATGTACTCTATACCGAAAACTTCATGGGCCGCGTTTACCGCTGGTGCCTGTCACACAACTGCCATCTGACCGGTCACACCGTCGAGGAGAGCCAGCTTTACACGCAGATGTGGTGCTGTGCGGGTGTGATGCCGTTTTACGAGTATGAGAGCATTCCGGGCGTGGACTGGCTGGGGCGCAAAATCGGCACGGAGCTGGCCCCGCGGCAGGTTTCGTCCGCCGCGCAGCAGCTTGGCAAAAAGCAGGTGCTGACGGAGACGTTTGCCTGTGCGGGCTGGGACGTGACGCCGAAAGAACTCAAGCGCATCGCCGAATGGCAGTATGTGAACGGCGTGAACCTGATGTGCCAGCATCTGTACCCGTATTCCATCCGCGGCCAGCGCAAGCGGGATTATCCGGCGTTTTATTCGGAGCACAATCCGTGGACGGATGAATTAAAGACATTCGACGACTATTTCACGGAACTGGGCTATCTGCTTGCCAACAGCCGCGAACAGGCGGATGTGCTGATTCTCCATCCGATACATTCGGCCTATCTGATGTTTGACCGCGCGAACGATGAAGCGTCGGTGCGCAGTGTGGGCGAACCGTTCAACGTGCTCATTGAGCGCTTCGGCGCGGCCGGCATCGGCCATCACTACGGCGACGAGCGGTTGATGGAGAAGTACGGCAGCGTCAAGGACGGCAAATTGACCATCGGACAGTGTACATACTCTTACGTTGTGGTTCCCGACTGCGATACGCTGGACAGCAGTACCGCCGCGCTTTTAAAAGACTATCTCGCACAGGGCGGACGGCTGATGCTGGCGGGGCGGAAGCCCACGCGCATCGACGGCGAAATTGCCGATCTCAGTTTCCTGCAAGGTAACCTGACGTGGGACAAGCTTGTGCGGGAACGTGCGCTTCTGCCGGAGGCAAACCGCGACGTGCGCTGCACGCTCCGCTTTGCGGAGAATGGAAATTTCCTGTTTGCAGTCAATCTGTCTGAGACGGACACAGCTGACATGTCTGTAAAACTTCCGTTTGCGGGCGTGGAGGCATACGATCTGCTGACACATAAAACGAAATCCGTTGCTTTTGAAAAGACGACAGACGGGATCGCAGCAAAGCTGTATCTTGCCCCCGGCGAGTCTGTGCTTCTCATGCAGAACGATTCCGCGATACCGCAGGCGCAGAAAAGCCCCATTGCCGAGACAATGGAGCTGGGCGGAACATGGACGCTGTCCGCGCCGGTACAGAACACCCTGACGCTGGACAAGGCGGCGCTGAGTTATGATGGCAAGATGTATACAGAGTTGCTGCCGGTTCCGTATATCTCCGAGCGCCTGCTGCGGGAGAAAACGAATCGGAAGATCTGGCTGCGTTATGCGTTTGCGGCAGATCACCTGCCGGATGATTTGACATTGGAGTTGGAAACGCTCCAACACACAAAACTATCTGTGAACGGCACGGAAATCAGCCTGACCGGTCAGGGGGTCCTTGATCGCTCGTTTGTGCGTGGAAACATTGCCGCGCTTGCCAGAAAGGGTGAAAACGAGATCGTTTTAGAGCTGGACTATTTCCAGTCGCAGCAGACCTATGACGTGTTCGACGGCTTCTATTACGGAAACGGCGAGGTCACGGAGACGCTCATGAACTGTGTCAGCTATGAGACGAATATCGAAGCCATGTACCTGTTCGGGAGCTTCTCCGTGCGGCCGGATTCCGGCTGGCAGGCGGGTGAAAACGGCGTTCGCTTCGGCGACCGCTTCCGTCTCTGTGCTCCGGCCACAGACCTTGACTTGCAGGATATTACGGTGCAGGGCTTCCAGTTCTTCCACGGGGCCATGCGCCTGAAGCGCACGATCACCGTGCAGAGCACAAACTGGCAGCTTCGCTGTGCGGGCCGCGTCCAGTATGTGCACGTATTTGTAAACGGGCAGAAAGCCGGAACGCTGCTTTTTAGCGATACGCTTGATCTTTCGCCGTATCTGCATCCGGGTGAAAATGTGCTGGAACTGGAGCTGATGGCAAGCAACCGCAATCTTTTGGGCCCGCACCACAACGCAGCGGAGCCTGAGCCGCTTTTCGTCGATCCGACGCTGTTTTCGCTCTACGGAAGCTGGCACAACGGAAAAAGCGGGGGGTATCGGGAAAATTATGCGTTTGTGCGGTTCGGGCTGGACGCATTGCGGATGGAATGTAATCTGCTTTGATTGCTTTATCAACGGGAGCATAAAAATGAAACGCTCTGAAATTAACAAAGCACTAAAAGAACTTGAAGCCATGTGCGCGAAATACAAGTGCTATCTGCCGCCGTTCTGCAATTTTACCTCGGAGGAGTGGCAGGAAAAGGGTCACGAGTACGATGAAGTCCGCGACTGTATGCTCGGCTGGGATATTACTGATTACGGCCTCGGTAACTTTGACAAATTCGGGTTCTCTCTTATCACCATCCGCAACGGCTGCCGCACGCAGCCGGAAAAATATCCGAAGGTCTACGCGGAGAAGCTGCTGTATCTGAAAGAGGGCCAGATGGCCGCGAATCACTTCCACTGGTTCAAAACTGAGGACATCATCAACCGCGGCGGCGGCAACTGCCTCATCCGCATATACAACAGCCTGCCGAACGAAGAAATTGATTACGAGTCCGACGTGGAGGTCCACTGCGACGGTCTCAAGCGCATGGCCCCCGCGGGCACGCAGATCCGGCTGCGTCCGGGCGAAAGCCTCTGGGTCACGCAGGGGATGTACCACGACTTTGCCGTGGAAGAGGGCACCGGCCCCGTCCTGCTTGGCGAGGTCAGCCAGTGCAACGACGATAATACGGATAACCGCTTCAACCCGCCCGTCGGACGCTTCCCGAAGATTGAAGAAGATGAAGCCCCCTATCGTTTGCTCTGCAACGAGTATCCAGCAGCTAAAGACCAACTTTTTTAAAATCAGATTTCTTCTTTCTGTATTGGTTCTCAGCTAGAGTTGGCCTTTCAAGCTGCGCCGTGGTGTCACAGCGCTGGTGACAGCAAAAGCGCGGACGCTCCCCTTGGCGGGGAGCGTCCGCGTTCCTATTTGCCGCTGTCCAAATTTATTATGTATAAGTTTGATGTGCAACTTCCGTTTTCACGCTGGCGGCGCTGGCGCTGGACGTATCCGGCACGTTCCAGATCATTCAGCGCACGCTGTACCGTGCGCGGTGAGAGGTGCAGGTCGCGGGCTATGGTTTTCACGCCCGGCCAGCAGCTCCCGCCGCCTGCACGGTCGCGGAGGTACATATAGACTGTCCTAGCTCTGTGCGGCAGGTCAGGATCGGCGTAAATTTCACCGAAGAAGCTCATTTCTCGCCATAGCTGCTCATATAGTCATCCGCTTTCGGCGTTGAAACCGACTTCGGCTGGGAATACAGATTTTTCTTGATATTCATCAGCAATTCCTCCTTTCCCGCGTAGTAAACCTCGCGCTGGGCGCGTTCCGGTGTCTGATATGGTTCTTCAAACTTGATTCCCCATTTGAAATATAATTGCAGCTTGGTACGCATCGGGTGCGTGCCGGTTTTCATGACAACAAATTCTCCCTTCGGGAGATTTTTCAGTTCATCCGGCGATAAAAGCGCGCGTTCTGCCATCTGCAAGCTCTGGCTATTGAGCGCAGAAAGCGTCCGCGCGTCAAAGTCCAGCTCAAACACTCCGCTGACCTCGCCGGTGTTCTCCATGCGGTGCTTTGCCAGCGCATCGAATGTCTCGCGGCTGATCTCTTTGCAGCCGTCCGTCGCTTCAAAGAGACTCCGCGTTGGCAGGCGCTGTCCCTGCTGGAGATAATCATGGAGCCGTTTGGCAAGCTGCAAAAACTCTGTGCCGGATTCGTTTTGCAGATAGACTTCCGCGCAGTCCTCCGTGATGTGAAAGCCCGCCGTGCTCATACCTGCGCCTCCGATTTCTTTTGCGGCTTGCGCACAGGTTCATCCTTCTCGCAATCGCTGATGTATTCCTGCACAGCGGCCGGCACGACCTTTTCGTAGAGTCGCTGCGCCGCCTTTTGCAGCTCCGCTTCCAGCGTCGAATCGCGCTTGGCAATGTATCGCCGGAGGGCACGGAGCTTTTCTTCTTCAAACGTGATTTGAATTGTTGCCTGTTTCATAGATCTCTCCATTCTGCAAAAAAGCAGGCACACGGTTTTTACCATGTGCCTGCTGTGCGTATTTGTTTTATACTGTCCAATGCTGTGCGCCGGTGAGCTGGTCGAGGATCAGCGAACCGACCGTGACCGCGTCTTCGATCGTCAGGTAACGCGGCGCGCTCTCATCCAGCAGCAGCCGTCCGGACGCCGGAAATTCCTCGTCGGCGAACCAGACCTTCAGCCATATAGGATAGCGCGGCGCGAAATCGAACCGCGCGCAGAAATCCGCGTTGGACGGCAGGAGCTCCGCGCCGAGTGATCTGCATCTCCGCTCCAGTTCCTCCGGCGGCAGGATGCCGAGGTCGCGCCGGATGATCAGCTCCGCGTTACGGTCAAGACCGCCGCCGCGTACCAACCCGTCCTTATATTGGGAAAATGTGATTGTCCGGCCGGTCAGCGGCGCACCGTCTGCCAGGTCCAGATAGTGCAGCAATGTCAGCGCATGCCACTTGGAAAGCGGCGGCTGACTCGTGCAGTCCAACAGCCGGACAGTCACGGTCTGCCCAAGTGTTTTCAATGAAAACGAACCGTCTGCATACTGCGCGCCAGCCTTTCCCGCAATATCCTCCGGCGCGTGCTGCGCCAGCCGCTCCTGCGCGACGGAAAGCATCGCTTCAAATTGACGGTTTTCCATACATTCACCTCTGTCCCTATCTTACCATGCTGTTGGGCAGTTTTCAATTGCGCTGTCAATATGACATACCGCCCTGCACCTGCTCGTCCGGCATCCGCGCTGCTACGATTTTGTC
>ERZ1026933.982-NODE-982-length-10453-cov-23.088575_pt1 | contig 10453 bp, 6 predicted proteins | sample MGYA00519252_ERZ1026933 | MGnify/ENA primary metagenome ERZ1026933 (study PRJEB26926, sample SAMN06164828) | human gut metagenome | biome: ENVO:00009003; feature: ENVO:2100002; material: ENVO:00002003 | host: Homo sapiens | place: USA | collected 2012 ... | reverse complement strand
CAAGGGTATGTCCCTTTACCAGAGGATTGATGTCCAGAAAAGCATAGTAATCTTCATTCTCGGCAACCTTGAATGAAGGAATCTCTCCTTTGGCGATTTTAGTGAAAATCGTAGCCATATCTAAAGTGTTATGTCCAGAATCTTGAATTTCATGACACCGGAAGGCACGTTAGCCTCCACGATTTCGCCTTTGGAATGTCCAAGAAGCGCCTTGGCGATAGGTGTAGTGGATGCGAGCTTTCCGTGCGCAAAGTCAGCCTCAGTCTCTCCTACGATGGTGAATTCCATGACTTTCTTCATCGCCATATTCTCGACTTTCACCTTGTTCATCATCTGAACCTTATCGGTTCCGATCTGAGACTCGTCAATGACTTTCGCATTGGCTACAAGGTTCTTGAGGTTCGCGATCTTGAGCTCCAAGAGAGCCTGGGCATCACGGGCCGCATCATATTCAGCATTTTCTGACAAATCGCCTTTTTCTCTGGCCTCTGCAATAGCGGCCGAGATTACAGGACGCTGTGCAAGTGCATCAGCGAGGTCTTTCTTCAGTTTGTCCAGACCATCCTGTGTCATATAATGAACTTCTGCCATAATAATAAAAATTACGTTTCGCTTATACAATTAAAAACGAGTCCTGCCGCTCGGACAGAACCCTTGACTTGTTATGCAAATATAGTCAATTTTCCTTAATTTCAAAAAAGATGTCTTTACTACATCTCTTTAAACTTCGGCTCCATTATCGCCGTGTAAATCACCAAGTTACGTGGATCTACACGCAATTTTCCGTCTTTCTTCCCGTCATCAGCCGGGCTACTGTCAGTCTGAGGTGCGGGAGACGCCGGTCTTCTGGTCACTTCCTTTACCGCCACCGGTTTCGGCTGTTCCACTACCGGCTTGAACTGCTCTACCACCGGTTTCGGCTGCTCTACGGCCTGTATCTGCGGCACAGCCGGTTCCTCCATCTCTTCTGGCTCTGTCCACTCAGGGAAATCCTCAGGTTCGTCTTCTGTCGGCATTGACTCAGGCATTGACTCAGGCTCTGACGGGACAGACGGCATCGGAGGCATCGGGAAATTCTCAGGCATCTGCGGCATCGGCCCGTAAGTACGTGTCCTGCCGCGTGCAGATTTCTTCTTTTTATTATTGAACACCAGATCAGGCACCGCCACAAGGACGATACAGACTACAATCCATATAATATCCAGAAAATCCATACGTTTCAATGCTATTGTCCGCGGTTATCCTCTCCCCGTCCACGTAAAGTTAAGTAATTATTTTCAAAGGATTACGCGGATTCCCTCATTTTTTGTCGAGAATATTCCGGCAGTGCTCCCTGTCCTTCTCCAGCTGCGCGGCAAGAAGGGAAAGGTCATTGAACTTCACCTCGTCACGGATTTTGCAGACGAACGATACGCGGATGTCAAGGCCGTAGATATCCTCGTCGAAATCAAAGATGTTCGTTTCAATGGTGATGGTGTTTCCTGAACCGATGGTCGGGCGGACACCGATGTTGCACATTCCGTCATAGACATTGCCGAGTGTCTCTACCTTGACCAGATAGACGCCGTTGCCGGGAACGAGCTTCAGAGGCTCGTACAGCTGCATGTTCGCGGTCGGGAATCCGATGGTATGCCCCAGGCGGTTGCCGGACACTACCACTCCGAAGAGCTTATAGTCATAACCGAGCATCGAATTGGCAAGGACAATGTCCCCCGATGCCAACTCATTACGTATCTTGGTGGAACTCACCACGATACCGCTTTCCGCAGTATATGATTCAGGCCTTATGACATCCAGTCCCAACTTTTCGGCCAATGACGCCGTCTGTTCAGGAGTACAGAGATCGGAACCAAGCCTGTTGTCATAACCGAGCAGGATGGCATTGCCCCCGAACTTTCCTATGACATATTCCTTCAGATATTCTTCCGCAGTCAGACGGCTGAATGCCTTGGAAAACGGCAGAACCTCGATATGGTCCACGCCAATGCTTTTCAGAAGCGCTTTCTTCTCTTCCATCGAGGTAAGCAGACGCAGATTCCTGGCATCATCCTGCAGGACATTGCGCGGATGCGGCCAGAATGTGACGACCATGCTTTCATCGCCACGTGCAGCTGCCTCTTCTACCAGAGTGCGTAAAATAAAACGGTGCCCAAGATGGACACCGTCGAAAAATCCTGTGGCTACAACCATCTTACAAGTCCGAAATCTTGTCTGTGAGGCAAAAGCGGATTCTTCGGATATATCCTGGTTGCTACCTGATACATTCCGGAACGTTCAGGAAGGATGGATGTCTGGTATTTCACCACACCGTCCTTGGCCTCAACGATATTGAAATCACATTTGTCCTGTATATGAAGTTTTCCTTTGTTGTCGGTCGTAGCGAAGAGCATCTCGACTCCGATATCCTCAGGCTTGAGGTCACCGATATTCAGCACGACCTCTGCATTGAGCACATTCTTGAGCGACAGCGAATATGAGGAATCCGGCTGTGTGTACGAGATCACTTCGATGTCAGGCCACTCCTTGCGCACGAGTTTCTTCCATGACGCGATTTCACGAGCCACCTTGTAGTCGTCAGCAATCAGGCTTTCCGCCCTGACTGACTGAGGAGCATAGTACTGGTTCACGTAATCTGTAAGCATCCTGTTCGTGGTGAAGTTGCAGGCAACCTGAGCGACAGTGTTCCTGATATATTCAATCCATGAAGCAGAACGGCCTGTAGCCTTGTCCACGTCATAGTACAGAGGAGCGATTTCATTCTCAATCGTCGTATAGATCGTAGCGGCATCGAGCTCGTTCTGGTAGTTCTGGTCGTCATAAGTGCGCTTGAAAGGAAGAGCCCAGCCTGCGCCCGGCTTATATCCCTCAACCCACCATCCGTCGAGAACGGAGAAATGCATGACGCCGTTCATGGCTGCCTTCTCGCCTGATGTTCCGGAAGCCTCCTGTGGCCTTGTAGGGTTGTTCATCCAGACATCCACGCCCTGCACAAGTCTCTTTGCAAGGGAAATGTCATAGCCCGGAACGAATACTATCTTGCCGATGAAGCGGTCCTGCTTGGATATTTCCACGATTCTCTTGATGAGGTCCTGACCGGCTTTGTCTGCCGGATGCGCCTTGCCAGCGAAGAGGAACTGTACAGGCATCTTTGGATTGTTCACGATGTCATCGAGCCTGTCGAGATCAGAGAAGAGCAATGTCGCACGCTTGTATGTGGCGAAACGTCTTGCAAATCCTATGGTCAGCACGTCATCGCGGAGAGTTTCCTTGATGGTAACCACCTGACGTGGAGAATAGTGGTTCGCCACTGCAGGATTTGAGAGTTTCTCCTTGACCACCCTGATAAGTGTGGACTTCAGCTCTTTTCTTGCATTCCATATTTCTTCGTCACCTACCTTGTAGATGCCTTCGAAACACTTCTTGTCATAGTGATGTGTCTGGAACTCAGGGCCGAACACCTTCGCGTGGATAGCTTTCCACTCTTTGGATGCCCATGTAGGATAATGCACACCGTTGGTCACATAGCTGATATAGAGCTCCTCAGGAAGATATCCCGGATACATGTTGGAGAAGATTTCCTGGCTTACTTTTCCGTGGAGCATCGACACACCGTTCACATTCTGTGAAATGTTCGCGGCGAGAATACTCATGGAGAACTTCTCATTGACATCTGAGCCATTGATCTTGCCGAGTCCCATCATTGTTTCCCAGTCGATCTTCAGACGCTGAGGATAGTGTCCGATGTATTTTCTGAGCATGCCTTCATCGAAAGCATCGTGTCCGGCAGGAACCGGAGTGTGGGTAGTGAACAATGAAGATGCCCTTACTACTTCGAGGGCCTCAGGGAAGTCCAGATTGTCATTCTGGATATATTCGCGGAGTCTTTCCAGACCGATGAATGCGGCGTGGCCCTCGTTGCAGTGATATACCTGAGGATTCAGTCCGAGCGCACGGAGAGCACGGACACCGCCTACGCCCAGGAGAAGTTCCTGTTTAAGTCTGTTCTCCCAGTCTCCGCCGTAAAGGTGATATGTTACCTGACGATCTTCGTCAATATTTGCTTCATAGTCTGTATCAAGCAGATACAGATCTGTCCTGCCGACTGCGACCTTCCAGATGCGGGCTGTGATCGTACGTCCCGGGAATGCCACGCTTGTAGTCATCCAGTTTCCGTCCTTGTCCATAACAGGGCTTGCAGGAATTCTGGAGAAGTTCTGTGCGTCGTACTTGGCAACCTGGTCTCCCTGAGCTGAAAGGACCTGTGTGAAGTAGCCGTACCTGTAGAGCAGACCGACAGCCACAAGGTTCACGTTCATGTCGCTGGTCTCTTTCAGGTAGTCACCGGCCAGGATACCGAGACCGCCGGAATAGATGCTCAATGAAGAGTCCAGACCGTATTCCATACAGAAATAACCGATCGACGGATCCTTTCTGTCGGCTTTTGCGGCCATATACTCACTGAACTCATTCATAACACTCTGATACTGACCGAGGAAGGTAGAGTCCTTGCTAAGATCATTGAACCTCTTGAGGCTCACTTTGTCCAGAACCACCATCGGGTTATGGCCGGAGTTGTGCCAGATTTCAGGGTCAATGGCTTTGAACAATGCCTTGGCGCTTTCGTTCCAACACCACCACAGGTTCTTGGAAAGCTCCTCAAGTCCACTCAATGCGTCAGGCAGATGTCTGACGACCATAACACTCTTCCAAGAAGGTGTACTGACAGGAATTTTTTCGTATTTCATAATTGGTTTTTCTTTCACTTCCGGATAAGCGCCATTTGCGGCAATGACCTTGTCGATTGCCTTGGAATAGGCTTCCTGATAATATTTTATCTGATTTTCCCACAATGCGATAGATGATACATCCTTGGCATTGTCCATATATTCTTTTCTCTGTGCGTCTGTTACCAATGCGATCTCGCGGATTCGTGAAGCGACTGCATCCACGACCTCGAAATAGTTGGAGTCGGTCCTCTTTACCACCTCGATACCAGGATGTTCCTTGTTATAATGGGTATCCACCCAAAGGCCGAAACCGGCAAGAGTCGTGGTCAATGTAGGGACACGGAACGCAAGGCTCTCGAGCGGAGTATAGCCCCAAGGCTCATAATATGACGGGAACAATGCCAAATCAAGTCCCACGAGCAGGTCGTAGTACTTCATGTTGAACACTCCGTCCGTACCGTTGAGATATGACGGCACGAAATATATCTTGATGTTGGAGTCTTTGGAATTGTCCAGGCCGAGTTCCCTGAACCGCCTTGTAATCTGGTCATACTCAGGTGTCATCAGATAATGTGTAACCTGAGTCGTATAGGAGCTGTCACTCTTTCCTGAGAGTTTGGCCACGAGTTCGCGGTCCGCCCCGTTATGACCTGACGGAATCATCACGAATGCGTGTATCTCCTTGCCGCGGAAATCCGAGTTCTTGATTTTGGAAACTGCGTCAATGAATACGTCAATGCCCTTGTTCCTGTACTCGTAACGTCCGCCGATACCGATGAGGATAGCGTCCTGCGCCACCTCGCAGCCGGACATTGCAGAAGCAACCTCACGCAATTTGCCTCTTGCGGCGTTGCGCTTCTCGTTATACTCCTGGTCGGTCGCAGGCGTGAAACTGTTCTCGAAGCCGTTAGGCGTAACCACATCCACCTGCCTTCCGAGGAAATGCTCACATTCTATTGCTGTGATTTCGCTGACCGTAGTGAACACGTCAGCATTTTCCGCAGACTTCTTCTCGAGAGAATGGAGTGCGGTGACATTGAACTGTCTCGCCTTTTCTTCAGCGTTGTACGACTGCATGGAGTCATACAGCGGAAGATTGTTTCCGGCAAGGCAACGGCCCACGACAGTCGCGTGGGTCGTAAATACCGTTGCAATCGGAAGTTTCTTGTATTTCAGATACAGGACACCTGCACCTGTCTGCCATTCATGGAACTGCGCAACAACCTTGTCGGCAGGTGACAGAAAGAAATTACAGTAGCTTTCAATGACTTTACCTGAAACATATCCGAAGAGGGCTGATTCCTTGTAGTCCCAGTTTCCTGTGATGGAATCCACCCCGTACAGTTCCCAGTACTTGGTAAGAATGCCGTCAGTCTCAGTAAGGAACTGCTTGAAATCCACTAAGATCGCAACCGGATTGCCCGGCACGTTCCAGCGCCCTATTCTGAGACGGAGGCCGCTCTTGGCAGCCTCTAGTCTCCAGTCCTGCCACAACAGCGGGTCTTCGTGAAAATCAGGATTCGCATCCGTATCCATCCAGACGTCAGGACCTATAAGTATATGATGTCTTTTCAGTTGGGATCTGAGGAAGAGGGACTTGGTGGCTATCACCGTATAGATTCCGCCGACCTTGTTGCACACTTCCCAGCTGACCTCAAACAGATAATCAGGTTTGTTCAACTCTTTTGCCATTATTTTTCAGTCTTCTTTTTTACCGCCTTGGCTTTCACGGTACGGACCGGCTTCTTCACAGTTTTCTCAGCCTTATCTTCCTTTACCTTCTTTACCGCCTTGGCTTTCACCTTGTTCTCGGTTTCTTTCGGAGCTGCAAATTTAGCAACACTTGTTGAATATTCCTCATCTACTCTGATAATAAAGTCACTCAAAACGTTCATATAGTTGATGAACGCCTCGTAAGGGGTGTCATACGGGTTGAAATATTTGTGGACTTCCCCGTCAGAGAAGAATTTCGTGCACATGTAGTAGAAGTGGTCACTCTCCTGAAGATGTCCGAAGTCATTGAACAGAGCAGGATCATTGATCAATGCAACCTTCTCATACAGAGCATACAGCTTGTTGAACGCCTCCTGCTGGAGCTCGTTGCCGAGCCATGCGGTGACATCGCGCTCCTCGTCTGCCCATGAGACAGGTTCATCGACTTCAAGTTCGGAAACAGGCTTGAACTTCTTGACCACCTCAGCCGGAGTATTGAACTCGAAAGTGCCGTCGGAAACGACAGCTGTCGGAAGATATGACATGAAGTCGAAGATTCCGGATGCAGAACTCTGGTGCTCGCCGAATGTCTCATAATCCATGAACAGGTTGATGACATCACCTGACGCGCTGACCTCATTTTTCATCCATGACAGGAACTTGTCTGTCGTGAGAGGCCATTCGTTCCAGCACTTGTCCGAGAAACGGAATGCTATGTCATCGCTGAAAACGTAGTTCCTGAGCAGAAGCTTCAGACGAGGCTGCATGTCATCGGTATATACGAAATCCGGACTGCGCCATGCGAGAATATGCTTTGCTCCCTCGGTAAGCATGGTATGGAAGCCCATTTCATACACCTGTGCGCCTATAGAGTCAGAGTAAATGAGCTCAGTGTTCCTGAATGTCACAGGAGTAACTCCGAAATGGCTCTCAATGGCGGCCTTGTGTTTCAGGACCTGATGCTTGAACTCTGCCGGAGATGCCAGCGAAGCGAGTGAGTGATAATATGTTTCGCAAAGGAACTCCACGCATCCGGTATCGGCCAATGCCTTGAAGCTGTCGATCACTTCCGGAGCATATCTGTCGAACTGCTCGAGAGCGGAACCGGAAATGGAGAACGCCACCTTGAATGCTCCTTTATGTTTCTTGATAAGATCCAGCAGGAGGCTGTTCATCGGAAGATAACACTTCTGCGCTACTCTCCGGAGGATGGTCCTATTGGTAAAATCATCATAATAATGAGAATCCTTACCTATATCGAAAAACCTGTAAAGCCTTAATCTGGCAGGCTGATGAATCTGAAAATACAGGCATAGACTTTTTTTACTCATATCTGTCAATTTTTATTTTATCACTGATTCATAAACATTCTTGATCTTGACCGCCGCATTGTTCCACTTGAGAGTGTTGACCTCGTCAAAACCATATTTTGAGGCGAAATTGGCCAATGCAGGATACTTCAGAAGCGCATAGATCTCGTCTGCCATCGCATCCACATCCCAGAAGTCCACCTTGAAGGCATATTTGAGCACCTCAGCCGCACCTGACTGCTTGGAAATCACAGAAGGCACACCAGTACGCATCGCCTCCAACGGAGAGATTCCGAAAGGCTCTGATACCGAAGGCATTACATACACATCTGACAATGCGAACATTTCCTGCACCTCTTTTCCTCTGAGGAATCCTGTGAAATGGAACCTGTCCGAAATGCCGAGCCTTGCCACCTGACGTATCGAGCGGTTCATCATATCACCGCTTCCCGCCATCACGAAACGGACATTGTCACATCTCTTCAGCACTTTTGCAGCCGCCTCGATGAAATATTCAGGTCCTTTCTGGAACGTGATACGTCCGAGGAACGTGACTACCTTGTCCTTCACTCCCCTCTCGACATTGACATTGCTCCTGCCGCTGAAATCCACCGCATTGTGGACTGTCACGACCTTTGACGGGTCAATGCCGTATTTCGTTATGACTATGTTTCTGGTCAGGTCGCTTACCGTAATCACCCTGTCGGCAGCTTCCATTCCGCGTTTCTCGATATCATAGACGCGGGTGTCAATGTTGTTGTCGCTGCTGCGGTCAAATGACGTGGCATGAACGTGAACCACAAGAGGCTTGCCCGACAGACGCTTCGCGGCGATGCCGGCCATATATGTAAGCCAGTCGTGCGCGTGGATGACATCAAACTCGTCCTTGTGTGTCATCGCAATCGTACCGCCGACCATGGCGTACCTGGCAACCTCTTCCATAAGGTTGGAACCGTATTTTCCGGAGAACTTATAGGTGTGTCCGTAATGTACGGAAAAATCACGCACCTGACGCCTCCTGTCCTCTTCCACCAAGGTGTGGAACTCGGCAGGGTCCAGATACGGAACCATATTTGTACCGATATGCACGAACTGCACCTTGTCCAGAAAATCATCTACATTCATAGTATCAGTTATCTGAACAGGCACGTCGCTGGCATTGATGATCTGCGCAGCGCTCTGGTCTTCGTCACCCGAAGCGGAAGGCATCACGAACATCGTGCTTACTCCGCAGTGTGAGAGACCTTTCACTATTCCATAACAAGCAGTTCCAAGACCGCCGGCAATATGTGGAGGGAATTCCCATCCGAACATCAGCACTCTCATTATCGTTCCTCCTTGTATTTGTTGATCAGACTTTCCATGTACAGAAGCGCCGCCGTACTCATTGCAGAAGAGATGGCGCCATGCGGCTCATGAGGTGGGTCTCCGTCATAAAGTTCCGAGAACGCTCCCACGCCATGCTTGTTCAAATCGGCATAGAAGCCTTCCATAAGCCATTCAGCACGCTTGCAGAACGCTGCACCATGCATCTTGAACTTGATTATTGCATATGGCATCAGCAATGCAGGCCATGCGCAGCCCTGATGGTAGGCCAAGTCCCTCTCACGCTGAGTTCCCTCATAGACGCCCTTATATTTCTCATCACGCGGAGACAATGTCCTGATTCCCCGAGCCGTCACAAGTTCCCTGTCCACTATGTTCATCATGCTGCCGACGACAGAATCGTCCACAGGCTGATGGAATACGGCCAATGCGAAAAGCTGGTTAGGTCTAACATCAGTATTCTGTCCGTTATTGTCCACATAATCAGCAAGATAACCCTTGTCAGGCATCCAGAACGTCTTCTGATAGTTCTCAGCCACGAGGTCTCTTATCGGTGTCCACTCAGCAACGAAAGCATCTGACTTCTTGCCGTATTTCCCTTCCATTTCCAGCGCGAAGGAAAGCATGTCATACCAGAAGGCATTGGTCTCCACCTGATATCCTGCCCTTTCCGTAACAGGATTGCCGTCGATATAGGCATTCATCCAGGTCAATGCTGTCTTGTCTTTCTGGGCCCACAGCAGTCCGTTAGGCTGCAGGGACACTTCCTTTCTCACGCCCGGAGCATAACTGCAGATCACCTTCTTGACAAAGTCGCCGTATTTGGTCCATACCTTCTTTGCGGAAGCACCTGCATTGATATATTCCTGAAGAACGAGTCCGAGCATCAGCGGAGCCTCGATCTGGGTGGTCCTTGTGAGGAAACGCTCCTGATTGTCAGCGATGAGATTGTCCAGAATCTCCTCAAATTCGGATTCTCTGCCGGAGCAGAGCGTAAGACCTGTCAATGTATATAATGTCTCTCTGAGCAGTCCGGTGTAAAGCCATGAGAATCCGGCTGTTACGCGTTTGTGGCCGTTGCGGTCACGCACCAGAAGGTCAGCGCAGTGCAGAAGCTGATCGTGATAACTTCCGATATCACGCATCTTGGAAAGAGTGGAATTGTACTTTCGCGTAAGCATTCTCGGATTCTCCTCCTCCACGGATGCGGACAATATCACATAATCGCCCTGTTTCATCTTCAGAGTGAAGGCTCCCGGCACGAAGAGGTCTTCCTTACATTCAAATCCACGGCGCGACTCGTCAGAATAAGTGATGCCGTTGTACCAATCAGGTCTGTATCTGAACTCAAAAGCAGAATTGCTGAGCTGGAGATTG
>ERZ1026933.967-NODE-967-length-10510-cov-6.422286_pt1 | contig 10510 bp, 9 predicted proteins | sample MGYA00519252_ERZ1026933 | MGnify/ENA primary metagenome ERZ1026933 (study PRJEB26926, sample SAMN06164828) | human gut metagenome | biome: ENVO:00009003; feature: ENVO:2100002; material: ENVO:00002003 | host: Homo sapiens | place: USA | collected 2012 ... | reverse complement strand
TGTATAAGAGACAAGCGAACAGGGCTATAAAGCATTTTATGTTGCAGTTGGATGTCAGGGCGGTAGAAAGACTGGCGTTGCCGGAGAAGATGCTAAGGGAGTTATGACTGGCGTTGAGCTTCTCCATATAACAACTGATGATGAAAGCTATAAGCTTACAGGTGACACAGTAGTCATTGGCGGTGGTAATGTTGCTATTGATGTATCCAGAACAGCAATACGTTGTGGTTCACCTAAGGTTTCACAGGTATCTCTTGAGACAAGAGACATTATGCCAGCACTTCCAGAAGAGATTGAGACTGCTGAATCAGAAGGTATCAATATTATTGGTGGCTGGGGACCTAAAGAAATCCTTACAGAAGATGGCAAGGTTACAGGCATCGTATTTAAGAAATGTACTTCTGTTAAGGATGCAGATGGAAGATTCAATCCACAGTACGATGAGAATGAGACTATGACAATAGAATGCAGCAATGTGATAATGTCTGTCGGACAGGCAATTGAATGGGGCAGCCTTCTTGAGGGTACTAAGGTTGAATTCTGGCATGGTAATTATCCTGTTGCTGACAAGGTTACATATCAGACAGCAGAGCCGGATATCTTTGTCGGTGGTGATGTATATACAGGTCCTAAATTCGCTATTGATGCTATTGCGGCAGGTAAGCAGGGGGCTATATCTATTCACAGATATGTACAGCCACACAGTTCACTTACAATAGGCAGGGATCCTAACTATTATGTTGAACTTGATAAGGATGATTACAGCGTTGAGAAGTATGACAATACAGGCCGTCAGCGCCCAGCTAAGAAGTCAGGAGTTGATAAGCTGTCATTCAGAAGTGATGCAGGTGTATTCACAGAGGAACAGGTTAAGAAAGAAACTGCAAGATGCTTGGGCTGTGGTGCAACAATCGTTGATGAGAACCAGTGCGTAGGCTGTGGTATCTGTACAACAAAGTGTGAGTTTGATGCTATTCATCTTCAGAGAGACCTGCCAGAGTGTTCTACAATGAGAAGAAGTGAGGATAAGCTTAAGTACATTCTTCCATATGGTGCAAAGCAGGCAATCAAGATTAAATTCAAAAAGAAAAAGGACTAAAATGTATGCATGAATTAGGCGTAGTATTTCACATAATAGATGACCTCAAAGCAGTAGCTTCAGATAATGATGTTTCAAGCATATCTAAAGTTACAATTGAGCTTGGCGAAGTATCAGGAGTTGTAGAAGAATATCTTACAGACTGCTGGAAGTGGGCTTGCAAGAAAGAAGAACTTGTAAAGGACTGTGAGATGGAAGTCGAGATAATTCCGGGTATAACTTACTGTGAGGACTGCGGGGAAACTTATGAGACTGTGAAATACGCCAAAGTCTGTCCGAACTGTGGCAGTAAGCACACATATCTTATTCAGGGCAATGAATTTAATATTAAGCAGATTGAAGTTCCTGAATAAAATGCTTGCATTTTTTTCTGTCAGATATTAAGATAGAAAAGAATTTTATATTTAAAGGCATTGAAAAAGAGGAGTACATATCCTTATCCGACAGAGAGAACCGTTCACTGGCTGGAAGATGGTTCAGGTAATAATGATATGGAAGGTAGCTTTGGAGCCGCATGGCTGAACTGTTGATTTAAGTAGGCTGTGACGTATTCCGCGTTAAGGAGTAATGAGGATTATCACAAGATAATTAAACAAAGGTGGTACCGCGTTAATAAGTTTATTTACGCCCTTTGCAGAGTATATGCCCTGCAAAGGGCTTTTTTGCGCGAGCAGCGATGAGAGAAGTCATGGAAAGTTCGCAGTCGTGCTTGCACGAACTGAGAACTTTGTATGGGTTCTCGAGGAGCGCCGCGACAATGCCAGAATGAAATTCTGGCATATGAGCTGCGAGCGCATAATTGGGAAAGAACCCGGAATGCAATATTAAAAAGGAGATTAATAATGAGCAAGGAATTGGAAAAGAATTATAATCCGTCTGAAATCGAAGACAGATTATATCACAAGTGGCTTGAAAAGAAGTATTTTCATGCAGAAGTAAACAGAGATAAGAAACCATTTACTATTGTTATGCCACCACCTAATATTACAGGTAAGCTGCATATGGGTCATGCACTTGATAACACTATGCAGGATATTATCATCAGATTCAAGAGAATGCAGGGCTATGAAGCTCTCTGGATTCCTGGAACTGACCATGCTTCAATCTCAACTGAGGTTAAGGTTACTAATGCTCTTAAGGAAGAAGGAATTGACAAGCATGAGCTTGGAAGAGAGGGCTTCTTAAAGAGAACATGGGAATGGAAGAAGGAATATGGTGGAACTATCACAAGCCAGTTAAAGAAGATTGGTTCATCATGTGACTGGGACAGAGAGAGATTCACTATGGATGAAGGCTGTTCTAAGGCTGTTCAGGAAGTATTTATCAAGCTCTATGAGAAAGGACTTATATACAAGGGCTCAAGAATTGTTAACTGGTGTCCGGTATGTAATACTTCTATATCAGATGCAGAGGTTGAGCATGAGGAGCAGGCAGGACATTTCTGGCATATCAACTATCCTGTAGTTGGAGAGCCGGGAAGATATGTTGAGATTGCAACAACAAGACCAGAGACATTACTTGGAGATTCAGCTTTAGCTGTTAATCCAGATGATGAAAGATACACAGACCTTGTTGGAAAGGAAGTTGAACTTCCACTTACAGACAGAACAATACCTATTATTGCAGACCCTTATGTTGATAAGGAATTTGGTACAGGTGTAGTTAAGATTACTCCAGCACATGACCCTAACGATTTTGAGGTTGGTAAGAGACATAATTTACCAGAGATTAACATTTTAAATGATGATGCTACAATTAATAATCTTGGCGGCAAGTATGCAGGCATGGACAGATATGAAGCAAGAAAGGCTATGGTAGCTGACCTTGATGCACTTGGACTTTTAGTAAGAGTTGAAGACCATACACACAATGTTGGTACTCATGACAGATGTAAGACAACTGTTGAGCCAATGATTAAGCAGCAGTGGTTCGTTAAGATGGACGAGCTTATCAAGCCTGCTGTTGAAGGCGTTAAGAATGGTGATATTGAACTTATCCCTGCTTCTATGGATAAGACATATTATAACTGGACAGACAATATCAGAGACTGGTGTATTTCAAGACAGCTTTGGTGGGGACACAGAATTCCTGCATACTATTGCAAGGATTGTGGAGAAATGACTGTTTCAAGAGATAAGGTATGCACATGCCCTAAGTGTGGAAGTGCTAATGTTGAACAGGATCCTGATACACTTGATACATGGTTCTCATCAGCATTATGGCCATTCTCAACACTTGGCTGGCCAGATAAGACACCTGAACTTGACTACTTCTATCCTACAGATGTGCTTGTAACAGGATATGATATTATATTCTTCTGGGTAATCAGAATGATATTCTCAGGCTATGAGCATATGGGCAGGAAGCCATTTGGCAAGGTATTATTCCACGGCCTTGTAAGAGATGACCAGGGAAGAAAGATGAGTAAGTCATTAGGAAATGGTATTGATCCGCTTGAGGTTATTGATAAATATGGTGCAGATGCATTAAGATACACTCTTATCACAGGAAATGCACCTGGTAATGATATGCGTTTCTACTGGTCAAGAGTTGAGGCTAGCCGTAACTTTGCCAATAAGGTATGGAATGCTTCAAGATTTATCATGATGAATGATCCTGATAACAAGATTAAGGCTACAGATGAAAGACCTGCTAACTTAACTGATGCTGATAAGTGGATTCTTTCTAAGATGAATGGACTTATCAAAGAAGTTACAGATAATATGGAAAAATACGAACTTGGTATCGCTGTTGCCAAGCTTAATGACTTCATCTGGGAAGAATTCTGTGACTGGTATATTGAGATGGTTAAGCCAAGACTTTACAATGATGCAGACGAGACAAAGACAGCAGCTATCTGGACATTAAAGACTGTTCTTATAGATGCACTTAAGCTGCTTCATCCATATATGCCATTCATTACAGAAGAAATATTCTGCAATATTCAGGATGAGGAAGAGTCAATCATGATTTCTTCATGGCCTGTATATGATGAAACTAACAATTTCGCAGCAGAGGAGAAGGCTATTGAGACAATCAAGGAAGCTGTCCGTAATATAAGAAACTTACGTGCAGATATGAATGTTGCTCCTAGCCGTAAGGCACTTGTATATGTTGTTACAGCAAGTGAAGATGTTAAGAACATATTTAACAATTCACTTGGCTTCTTTGGAACACTTGCATATGCAAGCGAGGTTAAGGTTCAGGCTGACAAGGCTGGAATACCAGAGGATGCTGTTTCAACAGTTATACCGGATGCTGTTATCTATATTCCTTTCGCAGAGCTTGTTGATATCGACAAGGAAATAGAGAGACTTAAGAAAGAGGAAGGCAGATTACAGGGAGAAATCAAGAGATGTAACGGAATGCTTAACAATGAGAGGTTTACATCAAAAGCTCCTAAGGCAAAGATTGACGAAGAGAAGGCAAAGCTGGTAAAATATACACAGATGCTTGAGCAGGTAACTGAGCGTCTTGCAACACTTTCTAAGTAGTTTTCACGGATAAGGAGAATAATTATGGCAGAAGTAATGAAAGCAATTCCTTTTACACAGTTTTCTATGGAGATGAGAAGCGGTAAGATTATTGATATTGATGATGGATTTACAGAGCTTCTTGGATACACAGAAGATGATTTTGAGGCGGGAATTGTATTTAAGCAGTTCGTACCAAGCGTTGAGTATGAGGAAGTAATAACAGAGTTAAGAGAAAAGTTCATAGATAAGAGATATGTAAGCTATGTACAGGAGTTTGTTTCTAAAGATGGCAAGCCTCTTAAGGTAGTTGCATTCTATAAGATTGAGAATAAGCTCTTAGCTGGACACAGAGTAATAAAGGTTAGTGCAGCCGTAATTGAATAAGCACATTTAAAGTATAATAAAACCTCCACTGGTTCATAATAGATTTATGAATAAGTGGAGGTCTTTTTATGTTAGAAGATGGAATAAAGAAAAAGCTGACAGCAAGATTATTGGCTTTGGTGGTTATTATAAGCATGATATCAGCACTGACAGGGTGCAATGAACCTAAAGAGCAGGAAAACGGTGTAACACTTGTTTATGGACAATATAATCAAAAGTGACTTTTTTGTGACCTTTATTGTAAATAAATACCCAGTCTGATATAATTTTAATGTTTGACGAAAAGACATATATTGAAAGAGAGGGCAAATTGAAAGACGGATATATAAGAGCAGCAGCCATGACACCGAAGATTAAAGTGGCTGACTGTGAGTATAATATAGAGAATATCAAGTCGCTTATGAGTGAGGCTCATAAGAAGGATACTGCAATAGCTGTTTTTCCAGAAATGTGCATTACAGGTTATACGTGTAATGATTTATTCTTACATGACAGACTTCTTAATGCGGCTATTCAGGGACTTGTGGATATTAAGAAATATTCTGAAACAACACCAGGGATGATAAGCTTTGTCGGACTTCCTTATGAAATGAACGGAAAACTGTACAATGTTGTTGCAGGTATTATGAATGGATGCATTCTTGGCATGGTTCCTAAAATGTATCTTCCTAATTATGGGGAATTCTATGAAAGAAGACAGTTTACACCTGGATTTAATGAATGTGTATATGTGGATGTTGATGGTGAAGAGGTTCCCTTTGGAAGTGAATTATTATTTACATTTAATAATAACAGAAAAGTTAAGATTGGCGTTGAGATATGTGAGGATCTGTGGACACCACAGCCGCCAAGCATAAAGCATGCTATGAATGGTGCAACTATTATTGTAAATGCATCGGCAAGCAATGAAACTATTGGCAAAGATACATATAGGAAACAGCTTGTTTCAGGGCAGTCTGCAAGACTTGTGTGCGGATATGTGTACTCAAGTGCTGGAGGAGGAGAATCTACCCAGGATATTGTGTTCTCAGCACATAACCTTATATGTGAGAATGGTTCTACACTTGCAGAGGCGCATAAATTTGCTGATGAATCGGTATATGCTGATATTGATGTAGAGAGAATATGCTCTGAGCGAAGAAGAATGAGTACATATGCAGTTGATGAGAACAGCACATATACAGAGGTGCAGGCACAGAATTTTATCAATAAAGAACTAGAGCTTATAAGATATTTTGATAAAGCTCCTTTTGTACCTTCTGATAAGAAGGAAAGAGATTCAAGATGTGAGGAAATTCTTAATATCCAGTCATATGGACTCAAGAAGAGACTTGAACATACGAATTGTAAGAATGCAGTAATTGGAATATCGGGCGGACTTGACTCTACACTGGCACTTCTTGTGACTGTAAGGGCATTTGATCTGTGCGGCTTTGACAGAAGCGGAATTCATTGTATTACAATGCCTTGTTTTGGCACAACAGACAGAACATATAACAATGCTGTGAAGCTTACTAAGCAGCTTGGATGTTCACTCCGTGAAATCAATATCATGAAGGCTGTTAGACAGCATTTTGAAGATATCGGACATGATGAGAATAATCACAATGTGACTTACGAGAATGGACAGGCAAGAGAGAGAACACAGATACTTATGGATATTGCCAACCAGACTAACGGCATGGTGATTGGAACAGGCGATATGTCAGAACTGGCACTTGGATGGGCAACATACAATGGCGACCATATGTCAATGTATGGAGTAAATGCATCAGTACCTAAGACACTTGTAAGGCATTTGGTACAGTTCTATGCAGATACATGCGGCAATGAAGAACTGTCATCAGTTCTTAACGATGTGCTTGATACACCGGTAAGCCCTGAGCTTCTTCCACCTAAGGATGATGGTACTATTGCACAGAAGACAGAAGATCTGGTTGGACCATATGAGCTGCATGATTTTTTCATGTATCATATGTTAAGATTCGGTGCAGAGCCTGAGAAGATATTCAGAATTGCAAAGTACGCATTTGCAGGAGAATATGATGATAAGACTATCTATAAGTGGCTAAGAACGTTCACATGGAGATTCTTTGCGCAGCAGTTTAAGCGCTCGTGTCTGCCTGACGGGCCTAAGGTTGGTTCAGTTGCAGTATCACCAAGAGGTGATTTAAGAATGCCAAGTGATGCAAGTTCACATGAGTGGATGAAGCAGTTAGACAGAATTAAAGAAATTAATGGATATGAATAGGGAGGACATTATGGCAAACAATAATGCAACATCAGAGAAGGTTGTTACTAAATACGACCGTAAGATGCAGAAAAGAAAAGAAGAAGAAAGAAAAGAAGCTAAGAGAAGATATATTACCAAATGGGTGTGTATAGCAGTTCTTGCATGCATAATACTTGGAAGTGGAACAGCAACCGGCATTAAGCTGAACAGTATTTATAAAGATTATATTGAAGTGGATAATGATAAGATAAGCCAGATTGAGTTTGATTTTTATTACGGCATAGCTAAGACTAAAAGTCTTAACACAACTTTATATGGTTCTATGACATATGGTGATTATTATTCATCTTATATGGGATATAAGACAAGCCAGTCAGATAAGAGCCAGGAATATTCAACTGATTATACATGGTATGATTTCTTTGCTAATTCTGCAGTATCAACTATTAAAGAGACTAAAGCTTTATTAGAGGATGCAGATGCTAACGGATTTACATATGATAATGAAGATGCAGATTATGATGAGTTTATAGGTAAGCTTAAGGATGCGGCTAATGAAGCTGATACATCATATTCAGATTACCTTAAGCAGATGTTTGGTAAGAGAGCTACAGAAAAGAGAGTTAAGGAATTCTTAAAAGATTATCTTAAGAGTACAGCATATCAGGAGAAGTTAACAGAAACTCTTGCAGCATCAGATTCAGAAGTGAGTGCATATTACGAGGACAATAAGGATACATATGATAAGTTTGAATATAGAATGTTTAAAGTTAAGGCTGAAAGTTCAGATTCGTCAGATATGGCAAATGCTAAAGAAACAGCTAATTCTTTTGCGTCAGGCGTAAGCAGTGAACTTGATTTCATTAACCAGTGCAGGAAATTCGCAGAAGCAGGCGATGATACTTATGCGGATGATGCAGCTTCCTTAGTTACAGAAACTAAGAAGAGCAATATTGAGGAAGCATGTGCAGACTGGATTGCTTCTTCAGACAGAAAAGAGGGCGACCTTACAGTTATTGAAGATGATGATAATACATGTTTCTATATTGTATATTACATAAGCAGATCATATGATGGTTCAGATGATGACGCAATCAAGTCAACACTTCTTAACCAGAAATATTCTGAATATATCAAGAAATATACTGATGAATACAGTGTTAATGTAAAGAAGAGATTTTCATATAAGTAGTACATAAATCTGGAGGAGAGTTATCCATGTTAGATCTTAGTAACTGCCGGTGTATCATATTCGACCTTGACGGAACTATACTTGATTCAACACAGGTATGGGCTAAGGTCGACATGGATTTTCTGGGCAGAAGAGGAATTCCTGTATCTAAGGAATATATGCAGGAGATTAAGACACATACATTTGAATCCGGTTCGGTATATACTAAGGAAAAGTATAATCTGCCGGAATCTACAGAAGAAATCATGAAAGAATGGTATGATGCAGCATGTAAGGCATACACTGACAAGGTGGTGTTAAAGCCGTATGCGAAAACTTTTATAGAACAAATGCATAATAATGGTCTTAAGATTGTTTCGGCAACATCATCAGACAGGGCACTTTTTGAGCCATGCTTAAGACGTAACGGAATATATGGTTTCTTTGATGCATTTACACAGACAAATGAAGTGCCGAGAGGAAAGAAATTCCCGGATGTATATATGAAAGCAGCCGGCAAAGCAGGGTGCAGTGTGAATGAATGTATTGTGTTTGAAGATGTATTATCGGCTGCACAGGGAGCCAAGAGCGGTGGCTTTACTGTTGTGGCTGTATATGATGAGGCTTCAGCTGATGACTGGCCAGATATTTGTCGGATAGCCGATTACAATATCAGAAGTTACAGTGAATTAATGTGATAATGGAGAAAATATGACTAAGAGATATATATTATTTGACCTTGATGGAACGATTACAGATTCAAGCGAGGGAATTACCAAAAGTGTGCAGCATGCACTTGGAAAACTTGGAATAGAAGAAAATGACCAGGCGATGCTTCGAAGATTCATAGGTCCTCCTCTTGATGAAAGCTTTGAAAAATTTTATGGATTTGACAAAGAAAAAGCACTAAAGGCAGTTGATTATTACCGTGAAAGATATTCTGACAAGGGAATATATGAAAATGTTCTTTTTGACGGGATAGCAGATATGCTTGAAGGATTAAAGAGTGATGGATATATAATTGCACTTGCTACATGTAAGCCTGAAATATATGTTCCAAGAATATTAGAGTACTTTAATGTTGATAAGTATTTTGATGTTGCTGTTGGAAGTGAATTAGAAGGTGGAGAACGCAGACATAAGAACCAGGTTATTGATGAAGTGTTTGTAAGGCTTGCTGCTGCCGGACTTGCGGACACTGGCAGTTTGTCAGAAACAAAGTCACAGTCTATTATGATTGGCGACAGAAAAGACGATATATTAGGTGCTAAAGCTTCTGGAATTGATTCTATGGGAGTAAGATACGGTTTTGCAGAAGAACAGGAGCTTGAGATAGCAGGAGCAGATTATATTGTTGAAACGGTAGAGGATATAAGGGGAAAATTAAAGACATTATAATTGTTCCAAAGATTAATCAATAATATACGGGAGGAGAACACAATGAAAAAATTCATTCACGAATTTAAAGAATTTGCTTTGAAAGGAAATGTTATGAATCTGGCAGTCGGTGTTATTATCGGTGCTGCATTTCAGAGCATTGTAACAGCACTTACAAGCAGTTTTATTAATCCGCTTATTGCAGTGGTTACAGGTGGCACTAATGGAGAAGGCGTTACTGTTGGTGGTACATTTACAATAAGAGGAGTTGTGTTTGATTATGGTTCATTCATAACAGCAGTTATTAACTTCCTTATTATGGCATTTGTTCTGTTCCTTTTAGTTAAAGCAATGAACAAGATGATGAGCTTAGGTAAGAAGAAAGAAGAACCGGCTCCAACTACAAAGGATTGTCCATACTGCTTCAGCAAGATATCTGTTAAGGCAACAAGATGTCCTTTCTGTACAACAGAATTAGTAGATAAGAAATAAAATAAAGCCATATATGCAGGTCTCCCAACTGCATATATGGCTTTATTCATGTTTTTCATAAATGGATGTATCCCAAAACCTGTGTTCACGTCCAATTCACAGGTGTGTAACTAAAGTACAATGATATAGTACTATTTTGCTATTGAATGTGCTTCCCCCTTTTAGTGGGAGATTTTATTAGAAAAGATATATGTCTAATAAAAAAGTCGTCGTAAAATTGAGAAGAATATGTTAATATCTGTCTCTTATACACATCTCCGAGCCCACGAGACTCCTGA
>ERZ1026933.939-NODE-939-length-10678-cov-5.586275_pt1 | contig 10678 bp, 8 predicted proteins | sample MGYA00519252_ERZ1026933 | MGnify/ENA primary metagenome ERZ1026933 (study PRJEB26926, sample SAMN06164828) | human gut metagenome | biome: ENVO:00009003; feature: ENVO:2100002; material: ENVO:00002003 | host: Homo sapiens | place: USA | collected 2012 ... | reverse complement strand
CTCAGGAGTCTCGTGGGCTCGGAGATGTGTATAAGAGACAGACGGTAATAATAGCAATTGTGTGTTTCGCTGTAGGTGGTGGCCTATCATACATGCTTTTCAGATATGGCCTGAAATCTAAGTATGACATCATCATCAAAGAGGCACAGACGGAAGCTGAAGTAATTAAAAAGAACAAGCTTTTGGAAGTAAAAGAAAAATTCCTGAACAAAAAAGCTGATCTGGAAAAAGAAGTCGCCCTACGTAACCAAAAGATTCAGCAAGCCGAAAATAAATTAAAACAACGCGAACTGATGTTGAACCAAAAACAGGAAGAGGTTCAACGCAAACGTACAGAAGCGGAAGCTATCAAAGAAAATCTAGAAGCTCAAATTGTCATCATAGACAAGAAAAAGGATGAACTGGATAAATTACAAATGCAAGAACGTGAAAAACTGGAAGCTCTTTCCGGTCTTTCTGCTGAGGAGGCCAAAGAACGCCTGATTGAATCTTTGAAAGAAGAAGCGAAAACACAGGCTGCTTCCTATATTAACGACATTATGGACGACGCCAAATTAACAGCTAATAAAGAAGCTAAACGTATCGTTATCCAGTCTATCCAACGAGTAGCCACAGAAACTGCTATCGAAAACTCTGTAACCGTATTCCATATTGAATCGGACGAAATAAAGGGACGCATCATCGGCCGTGAAGGGCGTAATATCCGGGCTTTAGAAGCAGCAACCGGTGTCGAAATCGTTGTAGATGACACACCCGAGGCTATTGTACTTTCAGCGTTTGACCCTGTACGCCGCGAAATTGCCCGCTTAGCATTACACCAACTGGTTACAGATGGACGTATCCACCCGGCACGCATTGAAGAAGTGGTAGCTAAAGTACGCAAACAGGTAGAAGAAGAAATTATTGAAACCGGTAAACGTACCACTATTGATTTAGGTATTCATGGCCTGCACCCTGAATTGATCCGTATTATCGGTAAGATGAAATATCGGTCCTCATACGGTCAGAACCTTCTACAACATGCTCGTGAAACAGCCAATCTTTGCGCTGTGATGGCTTCTGAACTAGGTTTGAATCCTAAAAAAGCAAAACGTGCTGGATTACTGCATGATATAGGTAAAGTACCTGATGAAGAACCGGAATTGCCGCACGCATTGTTAGGCATGAAGATAGCCGAAAAATATAAAGAGAAACCAGACATATGTAATGCTATCGGTGCTCACCATGACGAAACTGAAATGACTAGCCTGCTGGCTCCCATCGTACAGGTATGTGATGCCATTTCAGGCGCACGTCCAGGCGCTCGCCGTGAAATCGTAGAAGCTTATATCAAGCGTTTGAACGATCTAGAACAATTAGCCATGTCTTATCCAGGGGTAACAAAAACCTATGCTATCCAAGCTGGCCGCGAATTACGTGTGATTGTAGGTGCCGACAAGATTGACGACAAACAGACTGAAAGTTTATCCGGTGAAATTGCGAAAAAGATTCAAGACGAAATGACTTATCCGGGACAAGTGAAGATTACAGTCATCCGCGAAACACGTGCGGTAAGTTTCGCCAAATAAAAATCAGAAACAAGAAACTCAACTATAATCCCTCTTTTTCTTTAGAAGAAAGAGGGATTTTTCATTTTGTATTCCCACATTTTATCCACAGTCTGGACAAACTCAAGAAAAAAAATAAATTTCTAATTGCCAAGCAGTAAATCATCTAATCCTTCATTTAAATTATGTAGAACATAAAACAAGATCAAACTATGAGACTTAACAGTATGCTAGCCACAGTGCTTATTTTCCTTTGCTCTTTAGTAATTTCATCGTGCAGCAATGATGAACTTGCTCCCATCTCCTTAAAAAATAGAGAAACAGCAAATATAAAATTAAACTATCCTAATAATCAGACATACTCTTTTCCTTTGCAAGGGGGAGACGGGAATTATGAAATAAGCTGCGATAAACCGGAAATTATAGAAACCAAAATGATTTCTTCTTGCGACATATCCATAAAAGCATTAGCATTAGGTGAAGCGATTATTACTGTAAGAGATCAATCAGGAAACACACTTGACATTCATGTAATAGTAGACTATTACACCGATAATTACATTGTAAGCAAACAGGATATACTTCTTACAGGAGACTTAAAAGATTCTGAAAAACAAACAATTAAAGAAAAAGCATTAGCTACAATACCAGTAAAGACAGGAGGAGGATACAAATTTATCTACACGGATGCAGAAATTGCAAGAGGCAAAGTACTGGTTTATCAAGAAAAGTTTGGAGACAAGGCTATAGAAGGTAGTTTTGAAAGAAAATCCAATGAAATAGAAAATGAACAATGGGGTACAAGACATATCATCTCATTTGATCTAACTCTTCCAGAACAACCCAAAAGAACATTTATAATCTCTGAATATATACCTTCTTCCAGGACTTCCCCCATAGTCCTCATGGCTTTTTTTGAGGATTTAAAAAAGACATTCACTATAGATTATCCGACCGTCGAGCAAGTTTATACCGAGCAAGTATTAACTGTACCGTCACATTTATATTATTAATATATTATCTTTCTTTCCAAAAGGAAAGAGCATTCATTCTTGTTATATGCAGTAGAACCTCATCTACCCCATATAACAAGAATGATCCCCCATTCCTCCAATATCCCCATGTATAAAAAACATTCTTTTGGCCAAAAGTTTATTTTTGAAGTATTCGTTTTTCTTCGAACATTTTTTTTGCACAGGCATACCCTTCCTCATATAAATCGGTCAGTTTCTTTATATCTGTTTCAATACGGTCCACTTCCATCGGCTTTTCAGGACGAATTACCACAATCCTGCCCCTGTCTTCCAATTGCTCTACCAAATCAAGCTGTTCGTTGTAAATACGACAACGTTTACTTAAAACCACGCGCAAACGAGGGTATTTTTTATAGATAAAATGAGGAATTTTCATATCCTTTCCTTTTTTGCGATATCCCCGATTACGGGTAAGTACCACTACATTTTTATCAAATCCTTGTTCAATAGCACGCAACACAGGAATAGAATCCACAATTCCCCCATCCAGCATCGGCTCACCATCTACATAAGCTATAGGACAAACATAAGGAAGACTGCTGGACGCCTTAGCTATGGCAATAATACGTCGAGGATCATGTTTCTCTTCCAAATAACACGCCCTACCTGTAATGCAATTAGTAGTCACCATTTCAAAACGAGCAGGATTTTCAGCATATGTTTTATAATCATAAGGAAGAATTTCCTTAGGAAAATGTTCATAAAGCAATTCCTGATCAAGAATACTGTGCTTACGCCATAAATGCTTTATGCCGATATAATGATATTTCTCCAATAAATCAATATTACTAAACTTAGCTCTACCACGCTGGCGAGACATATATGAAAGACCATTGCACGCTCCGGCAGAAACTCCTACCCCATACGGAAACCAAACCTTCTTATCCATCATATAGTCTAATACCCCGCAGGTAAAAACTCCGCGCATACCTCCGCCTTCCAGTACCAGCCCTGTTTTATCATCTATTTTCATAATCAATGTTGAGGAACAAATCTATCCTTGAAAGAGTTCACTGCAAAGTTAACCTTTTCAAAGTATTTAGCCGTATCTTTTATATTTATTAAATAATTGCATTCCATCATAAATATCAATCAAATTCTCCTAGCAGTATAAATTACTGAATGGCAACTTATCAAGGAAAAATAAGAGAAACCTGTGAAATTAGAAAAGCAAGATTGACAAATGATAAAAATAAAGCCGAAATCGATTAAAAAATCAAATAAGCAAATAGTACTTTTAAGATTATAATTATTACATTTGCAACACAGTTCAATAAATTTTCAATTAAAATAAAGTTAGCCATGTTTGATTCCGCAACTTATCAAAGACGCCGTCAGGCACTTAGAAACAAAGTGCAAAACGGTATTATCCTTATACTAGGTAATAATGAAGCTCCGGCAAACTATCCGGATAACACATATAAATTCCGTCAGGACAGTTCATTCCTCTACTTCTTCGGTCATTCTCACCCCGGATATGCAGGTGTAATAGATATAGAAGCAGGAGAGGATTATTTCTTCGGAAATGATGTAGATATGGACGACATTATCTGGATGGGGCCCCAACCCAGTGTGAAAGAGTTGGCTGCACAAGTAGGTATTCAGAAAAGTTTTCCCTTCCCCCAGCTAAAAGAGGTGGTAGGAAAAGCTATCGCGCAAGGTAGAAAAGTACATTTCCTTCCTCCCTACCGATTCGATAATATGATGCTCTTGGAAGACTTAACCGGTATCCGTGCCGCTATAGTAAAGAAATACGCTTCTGTAGAATTGATAAAAGCTGTAGTTGATTTACGTTCTGTAAAAGAAGCTTGCGAAATAGCAGAAATCGATTTGGCATGTAATATCGGTTATGAAATGCACACAGCCGCTATGCGTCTATGTAAACCTGGAATAAAGGAACAATATATCGCCGGAGTACTGGATGGCATCGCCGCTTCTTATGGAAGCATGACTTCATTTGCCACTATCCTGACCCAACATGGGGAAACATTACATAATCATGACCATAGCCATATATTAGAACCAGGACGCATGATGCTGACAGATGCCGGAGCTGAAAGAGTGACAAATTATTGTTCTGACCATACCCGTACCGTACCTGTGGGAGGCAAATTTGAAGGACGGCAAAAAGATGTGTATAATATTGTATTGGCTTGCCATGATAAAGCATTGGAAATTACTCGTCCAGGTATAACCTATATGTCTGTACACTTAGAAGTCTGCAAAGTGCTGGTTCAAGGATTAAAAGACCTGGGGCTCATGAAGGGCAATGTGGAAGAAGCTGTTGCCGCTGGTGCACACGCTTTATTCCTGCCCCATGGATTAGGTCATATGATGGGATTGGATGTACATGACATGGAAGACCTGGGACAAATTTACGTAGGATATGACGATGAAATCCGTCCTTCTTCCCAGTTCGGGCTAGCCTCCCTGCGCATGGGACGTCGCTTACAGGAAGGCTTTGTGATTACCGATGAACCGGGCTGCTATTTTATTCCAGCATTGATTGACAAATGGAAAGCTGAGAAAATGCATACAGACTTCCTGAACTTTGATGCCATTGAAAAATTCAAAGATTTTGGAGGCATCCGCCTGGAAGACGATATTCTGATTACTTCGGAAGGCTCCCGTTTCACTGGCGAGAAACGCATCCCTATCACTATCGAAGAAGTAGAAACTATCATGAATGAGTAACATAACAAACAAAACTATTATTTCTAAAATGAAAAGATTTACATTATTAGCAGCATTAGGTTTATGCAGTATAAGCCTCTTTGCACAAGATGCACAAAAAGAAGAGCCAAAGGAAGAAGGGTTTGTATTCACTACAGTAAAAGAACTGCCTATTACTTCTGTCAAGAACCAAAGCCGTGCCGGTACTTGCTGGTGCTATTCCAGTATGGCTTTTCTAGAATCAGAATTACTTCGTATGGGAAAAGGAGAATACGACTTTTCTGAAATGTACATCGTACACCAAACTTATTTGGATCGAGCCGATGCCGCCGTACGTACTCACGGAGATGTATCTTTTTCCCAAGGAGGATCATTCTATGACGTTATCTATGGAATGAAAAAATTTGGTCTGGTACCCGAAGAAGTTATGCGTCCGGGAGTCATGTATGGTGATACATTAAGTAACCATACAGAACTTACAGCCGTATCGGATGCTGTAGTAGCAGCAATAGCCAAAGGAAAATTACGCAAACTCCAGACAGATAATAACCATAATCCATTATGGAAAAAGGCCATTGCCGCTATTCATGATATCTATTTAGGTAAATGCCCTGAAAAATTCACTTATAAAGGAAAAGAATACACTCCCCATTCATTCTTCGAATCAACAGGATTGAATCCAAATGATTACATTTCATTGACCTCGTACACCCACCATCCGTTCTACGAACCATTTGTTCTTGAAATTCAAGACAACTGGCGTTGGGGGCAATCATACAACCTTCCCATTGATGAATTCATGCAGGTTTTTGATAATGCCATTAATAACGGCTATCCAATCGCATGGGGATCTGATGTCAGTGAACAAGGCTTTACACGTGACGGCGTAGCTGTTATGCCCGATACGGAAAAAGTACAAGAACTAAGTGGATCAGACATGGCTCATTGGTTGAAAATGAAACCGGAAGAAAAGAAACTGAACACCAAACCACAACCTCAGAAATGGTGTACACAAGAAGAACGCCAGGAAGCTTATGACAATTGGGAAACAACCGATGATCATGGTATGTTGATTTACGGTATAGCTAAGGATCAAGAAGGAAACGACTATTATATGGTAAAGAATTCTTGGGGAAAAGCCGGAAAATACGATGGCTTATGGTATGCCTCTAAAGCATTCGTCCGTTACAAAACCATGAATATCGTAGTCAATAAAAATGCACTGCCTAAAGAAATTGCTAAAAAATTAGGTATCAAATAATCCGCTACTATACAATACTTTACCGCTAATTCCATAAAATATATATGGAATTAGCGGTTTTTTTATTTGTTTTTTCCTAACTTTACGGATTGATTGGGTAAGTATAACCAGAAAATGGTATTATCCCGTCTCCGAGAGCAGAAAAAAGAAAAAACAATATATAAAATGAATCACAAATGGAATTATCAACCTCCAAGCCAAGAACAGACAGAAGCAGCTAAAGCATTAGCCAAAGAAACAGGGATCAGCCCGATTCTTTGTAAGTTGTTGCTGGAAAGAGGTATAACCTCAGCAGCAGAGGCTAAAAGATTTTTCCGCCCCCAGCTTAACGAGCTACACGACCCATTCCTGATGAAGGATATGAGCATTGCTGTAGAACGGCTTAATCAAGCTATGGGCAGGAAAGAACGTATCATGGTTTATGGAGATTATGATGTAGACGGTACAACAGCTGTAGCATTGGTATACAAATTTCTCCAGCAGTTCTATTCGAACATTGACTACTATATTCCCGACCGATATAATGAGGGCTACGGAGTATCAGTAAAAGGAGTGGATTATGCCTGTGAAACAGGTGTAAAACTCATTATTGTGTTAGATTGCGGTATTAAAGCCGTAGAGGAAATTGCTTATGCAAAAGAAAAAGGTATCGATTTCATCATCTGTGACCACCATGTGCCTGATGATATATTGCCACCAGCCGTAGCTATTCTGAATGCCAAACGGGCTGACAATACATATCCTTACGATCATCTTTCGGGATGTGGTGTAGGCTTCAAGTTCATGCAGGCTTTCGCTTTGAATAATGGCATTGAATTTCATCAACTAACTCCTTTATTAGATTTGGTTGCTGTCAGCGTAGCATCAGACATCGTACCTATCATGGGAGAGAACCGAGTGCTGACACACCACGGCTTAAAGCAGTTGAATTCCAATCCCAGTGTAGGTCTGAAAGCTATTATCGATGTATGCGGATTATCAGAAAAAGAAATTACCGTAGGTGATATCGTATTCAAGATAGGTCCGCGCATCAACGCATCCGGACGTATACAGAACGGAAAAGAGGCGGTGGAACTGCTCATAGAAAAGGACTTCTCGGCAGCATTGGAGAAAGCCAACCAAATCAACCAATACAATGAAACCCGTAAAGATCTGGATAAGACCATGACCGAAGAGGCCAACCAAATTGTAGACCACTTGGAAGGACTAGCAGACCGGCGTTCCATTGTCATCTATAATGAAGCGTGGCATAAAGGTGTTATCGGTATCGTAGCCTCACGCCTTACAGAGATTTATTACCGCCCGGCAGTTGTATTAACCCGTACAGATAATCTGGCAACTGGTTCCGCCCGTTCCGTATCAGGTTTCGATGTCTACAAAGCTATCGAACATTGTCGTGACTTGTTGGAAAACTTTGGAGGACACACTTATGCTGCAGGACTATCCATGAAAGTGGAAAATGTGGAAGAATTCACCCGTCGTTTTGAAACCTATGTCACAGAACATATTTTGCCGGAACAGACCAGTGCTGTAATTGATATTGATGCAGAAATTGACTTCCGGGATATCACTCCGAAGTTCCATGCCGACCTGAAAAAGTTCAATCCCTTCGGACCGGACAACCACAAACCAATCTTTTGTACACATAATGTATATGATTATGGAACCAGCAAAGTAGTAGGGCGTGATCAGGAACACATCAAGTTGGAATTGGTAGACAATAAATCAAACAATGTGATGAATGGCATCGCTTTCGGACAAAGTTCACAAGCACGCTATATCAAGACCAAACGTTCTTTTGATATTTGTTATACCATTGAAGAGAATACGCACAAACGTGGTGAAGTACAATTGCAAATAGAAGATATAAAACCCAGTGAGGAATAATGATAAAGATTTATCTTTGAAATATGTCAAAACTTTAATGACGTTATCAGACACTTATCAGAATAATAAGATGATAAGTCATTGGAGTTTTGACATAATTTTCTTATTTCCCGTCCAATGACCTATAAAGAAATTCTAAAACAATATTGGGGATATGATGACTTTCGGGGCATACAGAAAGAAATCATTGAAAGTATAGGCAACGGTCACGACACGCTAGGATTGATGCCTACCGGTGGCGGCAAATCCATTACCTTCCAAGTACCAGCTTTAGCACAACCCGGATTATGTTTGGTTATTACACCTCTTATTGCCCTGATGAAGGACCAAGTACGCAATTTACGCGACCGAGGTATCAAAGCTTTGGCAGTTTATTCAGGCATGACACGCGAAGAGATCATTGTTGCATTGGAAAACTGTATCTTCGGCGACTATAAATTCCTTTATATTTCTCCGGAAAGGCTGGATACTGAAATATTCCGTAGCAAACTACGGAACATGAAGGTAAGCATGATCACGGTAGATGAGTCACACTGTATCTCTCAATGGGGATATGATTTCCGCCCTGCTTATCTGAAAATTGCAGAAATTCGCGAACTCCTTCCCGACATACCTGTATTGGCACTGACAGCAACTGCCACTCCGGAAGTAGTAACAGACATTCAAACAAAGCTAAACTTTAAAAAAGACAGTCAGGTTTTCCGAATGAGTTTCGAAAGAAAAAACTTGGCTTACATTGTACGTCCTACAGAAAATAAACAGGAAGAGCTATTACATATTTTAAATAGTGTGCCCGGCTGCGCCATTGTCTATACCCGCAACCGGAAACGTACACGTGAAATTGCCGAACTACTGGTCAATAACGGCATAACTGCCACTTTCTATCATGCCGGTTTGAATAATGATGTAAAAGATCAACGTCAAAAAAGCTGGCTCACCGGAGAAAGCCGTACTATGGTAGCAACCAACGCCTTCGGAATGGGTATCGACAAACCAGATGTACGTATCGTTATCCACATAGATATGCCTGATTCTCCTGAAGCCTATTTTCAAGAAGCCGGACGAGCAGGGCGCGACGGGCAGAAAGCATATGCTGTCCTGCTATACGCCCAAAGTGATAAAACCACCCTCAACAAACGTATCAGTGATACATTTCCCGACAAGGATTATATCCGAAAAGTGTACGAAGATATCAACTACTATTTTCAAATGGCCATGGGAGACGGTATGGGTTGCACCTTTGCTTTTAACTTGGATGAATTCTGTCGTAACTTCAAACATTTCCCCGTACAAGCCGACAGCGCTTTAAAGATTCTGACCCGTGCCGGATATTTAGAATATACAGACGAGCAAGATAATGCTTCACGTATTCTTTTCACGATGAAACGCGACGAACTCTATAAACTACACGAGAATGATACAGATACAGAGAAACTGATAAACATCATCTTGCGTTCTTATACAGGACTATTTACTGATTATGCCTATATTAACGAAGATTCCTTAGTAATCCGCTCCGGATTAACCCGCCAACGAATCTATGAAATTCTACTGGCGCTGACTCGTAGACATATCATACATTACATTCCACGGAAAAAGACACCTTATATTATATATACCCGTGAACGGCAAGAAAAGAATCGCCTTGCCCTAACCCGGGAAATATACGAAGACCGGAAAAAAAGCTATACCACCCGAATCAAGGCTATGATAGAATATGCCACAGCCGATGATAAATGTCGTAGCCGAATGCTACTCAGATATTTCGGAGAAAAGAACGAACACAACTGCGGACAATGTGATGTATGTCTTAACAAACATCATTCAGGAATAAAACAGGGAGAATTTCAAGAATTGGAACAACAAATCAAACAGCTATTGCAGGCAGGCGCCATGCCTGCTTCAGAACTACTGAACCAATTGAATAGCAATCGTGAAAAAGCGGAAAAGGTACTCTCCTACCTACTTTCCGAAGAAATAATACAATTAAAAGATGGAATTCTTTCTGTATAAATCGTATCTTTGCCATTGATTTATTAACCTTTTACCCCAACAGAACATGAAAAAAATGCATTTGGCAATCATTTGTCTTTTTACCGGTTGTACTATCTTTGCCCAAAACATAGAAGTACAGCCCATCCCTCAACAAGTTTCCAAACAAGACGGACAAATCAATTTACCTGAAACTTACCAACTCTTGGGAGAAACTGAAGCCAATCCATATGCCTGTCTCTTATACACATCTCCGAGCCCACGAGACTCCTGAGCACCTCGTA
>ERZ1026933.921-NODE-921-length-10795-cov-5.242924_pt1 | contig 10795 bp, 8 predicted proteins | sample MGYA00519252_ERZ1026933 | MGnify/ENA primary metagenome ERZ1026933 (study PRJEB26926, sample SAMN06164828) | human gut metagenome | biome: ENVO:00009003; feature: ENVO:2100002; material: ENVO:00002003 | host: Homo sapiens | place: USA | collected 2012 ... | reverse complement strand
AGAGACAGAAGCTAATGGGGCCGGCTCTTAAACCGACCCCACTAGCTTATTTCTTTGGCTTCAATATTTATTGTTTTTTATTCCAGATAAGCACCTTTCATTGGGCTTGCTGCAAGTTCACTGAATAATCTCAACACACCCTTCTTATATTTGCGTTCTTTAGGTTTCCACTGTTTTCTTCTTTCCATAAGAATCTTATCTATCTCTTCAGGTGACATTCTCTTTCCTGCAACACCTACTATGTTAAGCTTTCTTTCCTCAACATCGATTTCAATAAGATCTCCTTCTTCAACGAGTGCAATAGGACCTCCATCTACCGCTTCCGGGCTGCAGTGTCCAATTACCGGACCGGTAGATGCTCCTGAGAACCTTCCGTCTGTAATAAGTGCTATGCTCTTACCCAGCTCCTTATCACTGCTTATTGCCTCTGATGTATAGAACATCTCAGGCATTCCGCTGCCTCTTGGTCCCTCGTATCTGATAAATACGGCATCTCCCGGCTTTACCTCCCCATTTAATACGGCACTGATACATGCCTCCTCGCAGTCATACGGCTTAGCGTTAAGCACTGCCTTAAACATCTCCTTAGGACATGCTGTATGCTTTATTACACAGCCCTCAGGTGCCAGATTTCCTTTAAGAATTGCAATACTTCCGTCTGTTCCCTTGGCATTGTCAAAGGAATGGATGATATCCTCTCTGTCAATTGCTCTTCCAAAAATCTTTGACTTCTCACGGAGTATCTCGTCACAGTGCTCGTAGAAGCCGTTCTTCTTAAGCTCCTCTAAGTTCTCGCCGAGAGTCTTTCCTGTGACTGTCATCACATCAAGGTGGAGCATGCTCTTTATCTCCTCCATCACTCTAGGCACGCCTCCAGCATAGTAGAAGTACTGTGCCGGCCAGTCTCCCGAAGGACGGATGTTTAGCAGATAATGTGCACCTCTGTGCAGTCTGTCAAATGTATCCGCATCTATCCGGATGCCAAACTCATGTGCAATTGCAGGTAAATGCATAGTTGCATTTGTAGAACCTGAGATAGCCGCATGAACCATGATTGCATTCTCAAAGCTTTCCTTTGTAACAATATCCTTTGCTGTGATGCCCTTTGCTATGAGCTCCATAAGCTGCTTCCCTGCATTGTATGAAGCCTCCTTAAGCTCAGGTGCTGTGGATGGCATGAGTGCTGTACCCGGAAGCATAAGTCCAAGTGCCTCTGCCATAATCTGCATTGTAGATGCTGTTCCCATGAATGAGCAGGCTCCACAGCTTGGGCATGCATTGTGCTTGTAATAATCCAACTGCTCGTTAGGGATGACACCGGTTTTCTCCCATGCATCAAATTTACCAATCTGCTCGAGTGTCAGAAGCTCATTAATCTTGCAGGCAGGATCATCTACGATATATTTCTTTGGCAACTCATGTGCTTCCATGACTCCGCCTGTCACCATAATCGCACTCATATCCTTTAATCTTCCTATACTCATGAGCATGGCAGGCATTGCCTTGTCACAGCTTGCGATAAACACTCCACCGTCAAATACTGTTGCATTGGCCTGTGCCTCAACAAGGTTGGTGATAGCATCACGGTGTGCCAGTGAATAGTTGATTCCGTCATGTCCCTGTGCGATTCCGTCACACATATCTGTTGCATAATATCTGGCTGCTTTTCCGCCGTTTTCATCCACGGCCTTTACAGCCTCCTCTACAAATTTGTTCAGGTGAGCTGAGCCCGGATGGCTGTCTCCATATGTGCTTTCAATCATTATCTGTGGCTTAGACAAGTCACTGACCTTCCATCCCATACCCATTCTGAGTGGGTCCATCTCAGGTGCAAGTTTTCTTACTTCTTCACTTCTAAGCATATCTGTGTCCTTTCTTCTATACGAATAATGAAATAATAAACGCTACTACAAATCCGCTGAAGCCAACCAGTGTCTCCATGATTGTCCATGTCTTCAGATTTGTTTTCTCATCCACACCAACGAGTGATCTAACAAGCCAGAAGCCTGAATCGTTGAAATGTGAACATACTGTTGAGCCTCCTGCTACTGCTGCGACAACACATGCCAGATATAGCGGTGGCAGCTCTGATATTCCAGGCATTGCAGCTATGATTCCTGCTGCCATGGTCATTGCAACTGTTGCTGAACCAACACAGATTCGTACGAGCGCAGCTACAATAAAGGCTACAAGCACTATTGGTAAATTAGCAGATGCAACTGCATTTCCAATCAAATCTCCGAGTCCTGAGTACTGCAATACATATCTGAGCACTCCACCACAGGCTGTTACAAGTAAGATAAGTCCTGTCGGCTCAAGAGACTTTGTCATGATTTTTTCAAGCTCCTCCATGCTGTAGCCATGTCTCTTTCCAAGCACAAGCATTGCCACGATTGTTGCAATAAGCAGTGCCACAAACGGCTCGCCAAGGAATGTAAATACTGGTGCTACCGGTGCCATTGCAGGGATAACACCTGCGAGTGACTTGAAAATGATAAGCACAAGCGGAATTGCTATGATAAGTACGATTGTGCTGAACTTAGGAAGCTTAGATTCATCTATGTCCTCCTGACTTGCTACATGCTCCGGAACCGGAACCATGTATTTTTTTCCACAAATCGAACCCCATACAGGTCCTGCAATAATCATTGCAACTGTTCCACACGCTATACCGACAAGTATTACCCATCCTAAATCTACATTGAGCATTGTTGCCACAAGTACAGGACCCGGTGTAGGCGGTATAAATGCATGTCCGACTGCAAGTCCTGCTAAAAGAGGTATCGCATAGAACAGTGTGGAACGCTTTGTTCTCTTTGCAAGCGAGAATGCAAGTGGTATCAGGATAATAAGTCCTGCGTCAAAGAATACCGGCATTGCTATAATTAAACCGGTTACTCCAAGTGCCCATGCGGCTTTTTCATCGCCAAACTTTTTCACCATTGTAACGGCAAGTGTCTGTGCTCCGCCGGACGCTTCCAGTATTGCTCCAAACATGGAGCCCAGTCCTACAAGCAGTGCTATGCCCTTTAAAGTATTACTGATACCATCATTTACCGCTGTTACAATCTCGGTAAGAGGCATACCTGCCACAACACCGATTGTTATCGCTCCAAGCAATATGGAAATCATTGCATGAACCTTGAATTTGATAATTAAAACTAATAACAGAGCTAATCCGATTATCGCGGCTATCACCAATCGGGTTGGATCTAATGTCGCTGCTTCACTCATTTTTTCTTCCTCCATAACATTAAATTGTTATACGTTGTTCCCTACATACATCAGACGTCTTTTGTATCTATCTAAAGTATATAATCTTAAATACTTCATATCAAGTTGTTTCAAATCTACAAGTTTTTTCCACAAAAGTAACAAAAAAAACCAGTCATGTCTGTTTAACATGACTGGTTTTTAGTGTATTTTATTTAATTCTCGTGGTAAGTTTAAGCTAACTTGTCTGACAAGTTTTATTTTGCTCTGACATGTCTATAATAGTCTGTCTGTTGTATGTGAGATGCATTATCATGGCACACTTTGCACCCATGGTGTCTCCACTTAAAATAGCATCGGTTATTGCCCTGTGTGTATCAATTGTCTCGTTGATCAGCTTTCTGTGTGTCAGATTTGCAAACGTCGTAATAGCTGTTAGAATAATCGGAATCAGTACCTCAACAACTCTATTTCCACTGCATCTGGCTATCGTCTCATGAAACTCCATATCCTTTTTTATATGGTTCTGCCCCGACAGATACAGCTGCTCCACTTCATCACACAGACTCTTTATACGCTTTTTGTCCTCTTCTGTTGCCTTCTGGCATGCCACTGCAGCTACATCAGGCTCAAGCAGCATCCTCACCTCAAAAAGCTCCATCGCCAGACGATACTTGTCCTCAAACTGTGCTAAGCCAAGCGGATCATCAACCACTATCTCCGTGGACTTCACAAATGTGCCGGAGCCTCTCTTCACCTCAAGCATCCCTTTCGTAACCAGACTTTTTACAGCCTCCCTTATCGTACTCCTGACCACTCCGAATATCTCAGCCAGCTTGTACTCACTGGGAAGCTTTGCGCCAATTCCAATATTCTCATGCTGTATATACATTACAAGCTGATCCTCAATCTGTGGAACCAGAAGCTTTTGATTTACTTTTTCATAGTTGTATGGCATATGCTGCTCCTTTTCATTTCATGTGTAGATTTTACCACTGTAAATATTCTATTTCAATCTTCTATTTTAATCTCATACATTCACTTTTATTTTACATTTGCTACTTCGGATGTTATCATAGTCTATAAATAAAATGTGTAATTCCAAGAAGGGAGGGTGCTTATTTTGAAGCTAAACCTCAACATTCCTTTGCAGTCCCTTTCAACCAAGGAGCTTGATATACTGCAATATGTACATGATCATTCAGATAACATTTCATCTATCAGCATCCAGCAGTTTGCCAATGAGCTTAACTATTCCACCTCAACGATACTTCGCTTCTGCAGGAAGCTTGGCTTCAGTGGCTTTTCGGAGTTTAAATATTTCCTTAAAAGCTCTGATAATGAGGACAATAACAAGATCAAAGGCTCTGATAAATCACTTGATATAATCAAGAATACTATCAAAGACTCAATGGACAGCACTGTGAGCCTGCTCAATTCAGATGACATGTTTCAGATTGCAAGGCTTTTTTCAGAAAACCGTCCTATCTACCTGCACAGTCCTGCCGGACTTACAGACATTGCAGTCAGCTATCTGGAAAGCATGCTTTTTTTATCAGGCTGCCAGAAAATATACAAAACCACTGCTGCCAAGGCCGCACACCACTTTATACAGACCGTGGATAAGGGAAATGTTTTTGTTTTTATAAGCAATTCAGGACGCTTTGAGCCCACCTTAAATCTGGCTAAGGAAGCCCGACTGCATGGCATGATTGTAATCTCAATCTCATCCATAGAAAATAATGACCTGGCTGAAGTATCTGATTATAATCTAAGGTTTTTTTCAAAGCCCCGTGAATATGAAGGCGCCGATTTCACCTCACGTCTTGGCTCCTTCTTTGTAATAAGCTCATTCATGGAGTATTTCAACCTGCAAAGGAAAGGAGATAACAGCAATGAACCTTCTGCATCAGATTGATACCACAGACTTCTCGGAAAACGAGCTGCTCATACTTGAGTATTTTATAGCCCATGAAAAGAGCCTTCCATACATGTCCTTAAATGACATATGTAAGGATTTATTTATCTCAAATGCTACAATAGTCAGATTCTGCCAGAAAATCGGATTCAATGGCTTCAACGAACTAAAATACTCCCTGAGAAAGGCCTCAAGAGAATCAACCGGATTTTCCACCTGGAGCGTTATGCAGCATCATACCTCCATACTTAAGGATTTTATTGACGGACTTGATTCAGCGCAGCTTGAAACCATATGCAAGGAGGTAACTCAAAGCGACTCCCTTTATATATATGGTCGCGGTCTTTCCTCTCTGCCCGCTAGATATTTGTACTCCATGTTCAATGCGATAGATATTCCATGCATATATATTGACTGGATTGACTTTCTTTTAGCAATATCAGTCTCTTTCCCCGAAAATGCAACCTTGATTTTATTTACAAATTATGGAGAAAAGGAAATATATGAGCCTATCGCAAAGCGCTGCCATACAAAGAATGTGAAAATCATATGGATTTCAAGCGTCGATATTGATTCTTCGCTTCTGGCAGCATCTGACATCTGCATCACTGCGCCGGAGCTTCCATCCGAAAACACGCATCTGCGCACTAAAATGACAGCATTTGTATTTGTCCAGATTATTATCGAATATATTTTAACCCAAAAATAAGCTTTTTTTAATAAAGAGCAGGAAAATCATTTGCAATTTTCCTGCTCTTTTCATTTAGCTTTTAATGTTATATCTGCTTTTAATTTTTAGTATGTATCGATAGCAAACAGCGGTTCACCTGCCTTGATTTCGCCTTCGTTTATAAGTCTGATGCTCTGATTTTCCTTGAGCTCTGTACAAATAACAGGAGATGCTATAGATGGTGCATTTTCCCTGAGAAAATCCAGATCAAGCTGCATAAGCACATCACCCTTATTTACATGTGCTCCTGTTTCCACCTTTACATCAAAGCCCTTTCCATCAAGCTTGACAGTGTCAATACCTACGTGAATTATCATACTGACGCCTGAATCGGTTGCAAAGCCTATCGCATGCTTTTTATCGAATACGAATAATACCGTTCCGTCATCAGGGGCAACAACCGTTCCGTCTTTTGGTGTGACAACCGCACCATCACCCATCAGCTTATTTGCAAATGCCTCATCAGGTGCTTTTGACAGATTCTCGGCTAAGCCTGTCATAGGGCTTGAAATAATAACCGTACTCTTCGGCTTCTCATCCTGTACCTTTTCCACCTCAGCTGCGCAGTCCTTATCATTTAGTGCCGCGCGCACAGCATCAGCTATTTTCTCAACCTTTGGTCCGTAAACCACCTGAATGTGTGTATCACTTGTCTTTACAATACCGAGTGAGCCTGTTTTCTTAAGTGTTTCCTCATTAATAAGCGACATATCCTTTACATCAACACGCAGTCTTGAAATACAGTTGTTTACAACTACGATATTCGCCATTCCGCCAAGTCCTGCAATAACCTGCAATGCTGTCTTATTAGAGCCTGACTTCTTGCCTTCATTTGTCTTTTCATCTGACTTTGCATCAGAATCATCATCATCTGATACGCTGACTACAATCTTCTTTCTTGACAGATACCATTTGAATACAAAATAGTAAATAAATGCATATGGTATTCCGACAACTATTACCCAGTACCAGTGTGAGCCCGGCTGGAATACTCCCCATAGCAGGAAGTCGATAAATCCACCACCCGTGTTACCAACAATTACTCCAAGCAATGACATGAGCATGAATGAAATACCACCCATGATAGCATGGAAAACAAATAATGCCGGTGCTATAAACATAAATGAGAACTCAAGTGGCTCTGTAATACCTGAAACAAAACATGCTGCCACGCCGGCAATCATGAGTGCCTTTACCTTTGCCTTCTTATCCTGAGGTGTTGTACGGTAAATAGCAAGTGCTGCTGCTGGAAGACCAAACAGCATATAAGGCATCTTTCCCTGTCCCAAAAACTGTGTATATGGCTTCATATCAGAAAGAGGTGCCTGATCCAAAAACTGTAAGAAAATATTCAGACAGCCCTCTACTCCATGGTATGTACCACCGATTGCCGTGGTTCTGAACAATGAGTTAAGCACATGATGAAGACCTGTAGGAATCAGCAATCTCTCCAGTGTTCCAAAAATAAATACTCCAAACGCACCTGATGAACGGATAATTCTTCCAAGTCCGTCAATTCCAACAGAAATCGGAGCCCAGATAAGAGGCATCACAAGTCCTATTACTGTCATTGACACAAGAACAACAAGGGCAACAAATCGCTTGCCTCCATAAAATGCTATTGCTGCTGGAAACTGTACCTTGTGATACTTGTTATGCAGCTTTGCTGTCACAAGACCAGCCATTATTCCGGCAAGAGCTCCCATATCAACGGTATCCACGCCAAGAATATTTGATATTTTCATGGCACTGAAATCCATTATTCCTGTTGATATCATACAGCTCCTGGCAACCAGAAATGTGTAATATCCGATAAAACCGGCAAATGCTGCAACTCCCTTATCCTCTTTAGCCAGACCAAATGCTATAGAAATAGCAAACAGAACCGGCAAAAGGGTAAATACAATGCCCGATACCTTATTAAGTGTTGTTATGATAAAAAGCGGTACCGATGCGGTCAAAAATGGTACGGCATCCTGCACCTGCGTTTTAAGCAGTGCAGATGTGATTCCCAGTATGATACCACACGCTGCAAGTGCAGCGACCGGCATCATAAGGCTTCTTCCTAAATCGGAGAAGAACTTCATTATTTTACTTTTCATATATTTTACCCATCCCTATCCTAAAGTTTTTCACGCAATACATTATTTTAATTCAGGCCACATTCCTTTGTTTGCCTCAATAAGAGCATCAAGAATCTTTCTTGCCACCTTAGCGTCATTGATAAGACGGTTAAGTGTAAATGCCTCAAGCGCTTTCTGATAAGAATGCTCATAATATGCGTCTACGAGAAGCTTCTCGCATGAAACCTGCTGTACAAGAAGTCCAAGGTAGAACTGTGGGATATTTCCAACGCTCATAGGACGTGGTCCGTTGATACCAAGCTCACAAACTACCTCAACCATTGCATCATCCTGCATGTTTGCAATAGCACCATTATTTTCAACGATAAGGATGAAACGTCCTAATGTATTGAATGCAATAGCCTCTGCAACCTTAATCATCATCTCTGCGTGGGCATCTGAGATAGCATGGAATTTGTCTCCGAGCTTTCCTGCTTTAATTACCTCAGCAGCCTCTTTAAATACACGACTCTCACGGCCTGCAATTACCTCATCCGCACGTGTATATTCAGGGTTTAAATGGCTTGTCTTGTACTCAGGGTACAGGTAATATCCGTCATATGTATTAGGAAGGTAATCCGGGAAATCCTCCATCATTGTCTGTACAAAGCCATATGTATCAAGCCATGACTGATCACGCTGCTCTGCATCCTGTGGAAGGAAGCCTTTTTCCTTTACAATCTGACGAATCTTTGGAAGTAAATCCTCTCCTGTCTTGCGGTCATACATATGTGTAAACCATCCATAATGGTTCAAGCCGAAGTATACAGGATCAAGATCGCCCCAGTCGCAGCCTAACAGACGACTTGTCGAACGAACTACATTCTCAGGCTGGTCACAGATATTGAGGATTCTCTTATCATCAGGGAACTCTCTTCTGAGTGCCTCTGCAACGATTGCAGCCGGGTTAGAGTAGTTAAGTATCCATGCCTCAGGTGAGTACTCACGAATCTGGTGAACAGCCTCAATCATGTCTACACATGAACGAAGTCCGTATGCCATTCCGCCTGCTCCACATGTCTCCTGTCCTACCTTGCCAAAGCTGAGTGGAATATGCTCATCCTTCTGACGCATATGAAGTCCACCGGCACGCATCTGCATAAAGATGAAATCCATATCCTGGTAAGCTTCCTTTGGATCTGTTGTGTAAGAAAAATCAAGCTCAGGATATCTCTCTGCAAACATGATGTCTCCATACTGTCCGATTGGCTTTTGTCTCTCGCCGTCAATATCAAATAATACGAGCTTATTTAATGGAAACTCCTCCTGCATACGTGCAAATGATTTTAAAAATCCAAGTGTATATGTGCTTCCTCCACCTACAATACATACGTTATACTTTTTCATGATAGTATCTCCTTTTCTCATTCTATTTATTGCAATATATCCGGCCAGATTTATTTGCGTTTCTTATTTACACACATACTATAACCAATGCACACAGCAATGTAAATGGTTTTACATTTTGTAGTTTTGTATACGCATTTTTGTGATTTATTACTTTTTATGTAATTTTTTACATAGATTTAAATTGAATCATTTACACAAAAAAAACACTGCCGGTTATATCCCGACAGTGCAATAATTATCTACACAACACAAATTCTTTGAACCTTGGGAGTGTAAACTCCAAATGTCCATACTCCGGTGAAATAATCAAGCCTTTTTTTATAAGCCTGTTCCTGTATACACTGAAACTGTTTGATGCCTTTTTTATAGTCTTTCGTATTGCTTCCACTTTGGTGTCATTGGTTTTTGCCATAGCAACCAACAATTCCTTATCACCTTTTGACAGCTCACTCCATATCTTTTCATATACATATTCCTCCAGATACTGACTGAATTCAGGTAATACATTATGCCATCCGGTATTATGCTTAAAACAAAGATACCCCAGTACCTGGAAGGCAAACGGATATCCCCTCGTCTCTTTAGCCATCTCTGTAGCTTCCTCATCCGTCAATTCAAAAATAGACTTGTATTTTTCAGCTATCATGCCTATATTCAACGGACGAAGCTCAATTTTAGGTGCCCTGTACAAAAATGTGAGCGTTTTTTCATTCTGAAGCTCATAAATATTCTCATAAAGACCTGTCATAAGCAAAAATACCGGAAGATCCTGTCTCATATATATCTGAAACAGGCTGACAAACTCTTTCATTGTATCATTACATACAGCCTCGTCTATTGTTACAAGAACTCTCTTACGCTTCTTTTTAATCTTTTCAAGCATCCTCGTCACTGCCACATTTAAATCGGTAATCGGAGAAACACCTTCTATTTCAACGCCCAGCCCTAAGAATGACAGATTTATTTTAGCTTCACGAAAAACCTCTGACAAACTTGGATAATTGCTCAGATTTGCAGCAAATGATTGTAATAAATCACGTTCAGGGCTCAGATCGATAACAATCCAGTCTTCCTCTGCCCTAAAAGTTTTATTGATTTCTGTGAGCATTACAGTTTTCCCTGAGCCTCTGACTCCTGTAATCATACAAACCTGGTAAGTAGGGTTTTCATCCTCAAATGTATCAATTATTTCATAAGACTGAACATTACGGTTAATTAAACTGACCGGTTCCTTGCCAAATGATAATGAAAAGGGATTTTTTTTCATCTCTGCGCTCCTGTTTTATAACTCTTTATAACTTTTAATAATTTTTATAACTCTTTATAACTTTGTAATCTTTTTATAACTCTTTATAACTTATTTGTCAAGGTCTTGTCCCATACGCACCCTACAGTCCAATATGTTCCCCTACAGCCTCCTGTAGTTCTCAAGAAGCTTGTGCAGATCATCAATCTCTCCAA
>ERZ1026933.915-NODE-915-length-10827-cov-4.860843_pt1 | contig 10827 bp, 9 predicted proteins | sample MGYA00519252_ERZ1026933 | MGnify/ENA primary metagenome ERZ1026933 (study PRJEB26926, sample SAMN06164828) | human gut metagenome | biome: ENVO:00009003; feature: ENVO:2100002; material: ENVO:00002003 | host: Homo sapiens | place: USA | collected 2012 ... | reverse complement strand
GTCGGCAGCGTCAGATGTGTATAAGAGACAGGGCAACTACATATGTAGTATCAGCAGCAGGAGCTGTTGTAGGCTCTTCTGTTGTAGGCTCTTCTGAACCGTCGGGAACTGTTACAGTATTAGCAACTGCGACATACTTATCAAATGCATCCTGATTTAATACAGATTTGTCTAAGAGTACTACTTCATCACTAGGGATTTCCAACTCTGATACAGGGTCTTGATTTGAAATAGTAAGATGCTCTACATCAAGGTCAACAGTAGTTGCTACAGCCTCGGGATTGATCACATCGAATTCAATAGAACAAAATACTATTTCTTTTTCTGATGAAAAATAGAGACTTGTGTCACTTCCTATACCCTTAAGTAAACCAGGAGCTACATTTTTGTTTAATTCGAAATTTGGATATTCGAATGAAGTACTCTTTCTTGTGTTATCTGAGACCTTGAGAACAGCAGGATCATAGTTCATTTTATACTGGAAGTTCAATATACCATCTCTGTCCTTGGTCTGGAACATGTATGTAACCCTTACAGTCTTCTGATCTGCGCTGAGAGTAACCTTCTTCTCAGGGAAGAAGTTTGAAGTAGCTGTAACTGTGAGACCCTTTGCAGGAGCTGCAGTTGTAGGCTCTACTGTTGTAGGCTCTGCTACTGTTGTGGGCTCTGCTACTGTTGTAGGCTCTACTGTTGTAGGCTCTGCTACTGTTGTAGGCTCTGCATCAGTAACGATGTCAACCTTACCCTTTGCACCCTGCTTTGTAGCATAGTCAAAGTTTGAAAGGTCAAGTGTAAGAACGATGTCATAACCGTCTTCGTAACCAGCTGCATCTGTATCAATGATCATGTTCTGACCGTTGTATGTAAGGTCAAACCACTCATTGAGAGGAGCTGTGCCCTGCTCAGGAAGGCCCCAGTTATCTGCCCATGAACCGTTGGCAGCAAACTTGAACTGATAGTTCTCATAAGCGTCAAGGCTCTCAAACTTAATCTGGTAAACCTTTGAACCCTCAGATGTCTCTGTCATGTGGTTAGCTTCAGCATCTACCTTCCAGTCCTTACCGTTGAGCCATGCATCTTCACCGTTACCAACGACTGTAATGTGGTCAACAACAAGTTCTGTCGGAATTACAACACCTTCACCTGTTGCAGTGATTTCATTTGTTGTAGGGTTGTAAGTTACTGTTACATCACATTCCTTTGTTACATTGAATGTGAAGTTGTCTTCGCCGGTATCGCCTACACCAATCCACTCTTTATCGTTTTTAACGACCTTGAACTGGTAGCCGTTGCCGACTGCTACGTTGGTAAATACTTTTTCGTAGTTACCGTCGCCGTTTTCTGTCATTACATTATCTCCGCAAGTTGCTTCAGTCTCAGCCCACTTGTAACCTGTGAGTTCTTCACAACCGGATACGAAATATGAATCGCCGGCAGCAGAAACGCTCACTACAGTTGCAACGAGTGATGTCACAACAAGCATCATAGACAGTAAAAGGCTAAGTGCTTTTTTGAACATTTTCTTTTCCTCCTTATGTGATAATGCTTCTATAAGCAGTTTAATTATACAACAATCAACCACCAAAAGTCAATGCTAAAAACTCTTGCTGACTGATTATTTGACAAAATATTGTTTTTTTGTAGGAATGCACAAATAAAATATCATTTATTTGTTATTTGTAACCATTCACATTGTGAGATTGCCAGTTCCAACTGTCACGGCACATATCCTCAAGACTTTTCTCGGCAATCCATCCAAGTATTTTCTTGGCTTTTGTTGCGTCGGCAAAGCATTCTGCAATGTCGCCTGCTCGGCGTGGCTTTATAACATAAGGAATTTCAATAGAATTTGCCTTTTCAAAAGCCTTTACAATATCAAGAACGCTGTAGCCCACACCTGTTCCGAGATTAAAAATCTCGGTTCCCTTGTGCTCTGCGGAATATTCAATAGCCTTTACATGACCTTTTGCAAGGTCAACAACATGGATATAGTCACGCACACCCGTGCCGTCATGCGTAGGGTAATCGTTGCCGAAAACACCGAGACACTTGAGTCTGCCGGCGGCAACCTGTGTTATGTACGGCATAAGGTTATTCGGGATTCCGTTAGGATCTTCACCGATTCTGCCGCTTTCGTGAGCGCCGATTGGGTTAAAGTAACGAAGAAGAACAACAGACATATCGGGATTTGCGTTTGCGGTGTCTGTAAGAATTTGTTCCATCATAAACTTTGTCCAGCCATACGGATTTGTAGGAGAACCCTTTGGCATTGTTTCAACAAGCGGAACAGTTTCCGGAGTACCGTAAACCGTGGCACTTGAGCTGAAAATAAAGTTATTTACACCGTGTTTTTTCATCACCTCAAGCAATGTGAGCGTTGAATCAATGTTGTTACGGTAATATTCAACAGGCTTCTCGCAGCTTTCACCTACTGCTTTAAGACCTGCAAAGTGAATTACCGCATCAATCTTATTCTCCGAAAAAATCTTTTCAACGGCATCTCTGTCACATACATCGGCCTCATAGAGCGGAATTTTTCTGCCTGTCAGTTCTTCAACTCTTTCAACCGCAACGGGACAGCTGTTTGAAAAATTATCTGCAATTACAACATCGTGACCTGCGTTGATGAGTTCAACACAAGTGTGCGAGCCGATATATCCGGCGCCGCCTGCAAGCAAAACATTCATTTTAAAATTCCTTTCTTAACAATCAGCATTTTTCAGGCTCGGGATAGTCAACACCAAAGGTTTCGGCTGTAACCTTTGCCATAATCTGAGGATCAAGAGGCTTGTCGGAATAGTCTGTGTCACACTCTGCGATTTCATTGACAACATCCATACCCTCAATCACCTTGCCGAATGCGGCATACTGACCGTCAAGGTGCGGAGCGTTTTTGTGCATAATGAAGAACTGCGAGCCTGCTGAGTCGGGCATCATTGAACGAGCCATTGAGAGAACACCCTCTGTATGCTTGAGATTGTTTTCAAAGCCGTTCACGGCAAATTCGCCCTTGATTGAATATCCGGGACCGCCCATACCCGTGCCTTCGGGGCAACCGCCCTGAATCATGAAACCGTAGATTACACGGTGAAATGTAAGGCCGTCATAGTAACCCTTGTTTACAAGGCTGAGAAAATTATTTACAGTATTCGGAGCAATTTCGGGATAAAGCTCCGCTTTGATTGTTTTTCCGTTTTCCATTTCAAAAGTAACAATAGGATTGCTCATTTTAAATCGTCCTTTCGGTTTATTAACACTATTTTAGTATATTCTTGATAAAATAGCAAGTGTCTTAGTGATTATTTGCGAATAAATCAACCTTTTTCAATACTCATTGTAGCAAAAGCATTGAGGTCTGTTCCTGCAATATTTCCGCTGAGAAACTCGTAATATCCCTGTGAACCGACCATGGCGGCATTGTCACCGCAAAGAGATTTTTCGGGCATATACATTTCCCAATCACGCTTTTTACACTCCTCTGCAAGGGTTCTTCTGAGAAGTGAATTTGCCGAAACACCGCCTGCGATTACAAGCTTTTTCTGTCCCAAGTCTTCAGCCGCCTTGATAAAGTTTGTAACAAGGCAATCGACAACGGCATAGCGGAATGATGCACAGACATCGGCTTTGTTAAGCTCAACACCCTTTTGTGCCGAATTGTGGATGAGGTTGATTACGGCTGTTTTAAGTCCCGAAAAGCTGAAATCATACGGCGCATCGTGAACTGTGGGACGAGGAAGCTTGAATGCAAACGGATTGCCATTTTCAGCAACTCTGTCCATTTCAATTCCGCCCGGATACGGCATTCCCATTGTCCTTGCGGCTTTGTCAAAAGCCTCGCCTGCGGCATCATCACGGGTTTTGCCGATAATTTTCATCTTTGTGTAGTCCTCAACCATAACAATATGGCTGTGACCGCCTGACACAACAAGGCAGAGAAACGGCGGTTTTAATTCTATATTTGAAATATAATTTGACGCAATGTGTGAACGAAGATGGTGAACAGGAACAAGCGGAATTCCTGTTGCAAGTGAAAGTCCTTTTGCAAAATTCACTCCCACAAGCAACGCTCCGATAAGTCCGGGGGCATATGTAACGCCGATTGCGTCAATGTCGGAAAGCCTGCAGTCTGCATCTTCAAGAGCCTGTCTTACAACAGGAACAATTGCCTCTGCGTGACGGCGTGATGCGATTTCGGGAACAACACCGCCGTAAAGCTTGTGTTCCTCAACCTGAGATGCAACCACCGAGGAGATTATGTTTCTGCCGTCCTCAACAACCGCTGCCGCAGTTTCGTCACAGGACGATTCTATTGCGAGTATCTTCATAATTTTCCTTTCACTACGAAACATTTATGATGAAGTTCCGTAATATCATTAATATAATGTTTTATTACATATATATGTCAAAAACAGCGTGTCATTAAAACAGCGTTTTCGGTTGGAGAGGAGTAGTAATTTTTCCTCTCTCCCACCTTGATAAATCCGAATTTTTCATAGAGAGAACGGGCGTTCCCGTTACTTTCACGAACCTCAAGAGTGAGAAAGCAAAGGTTATTTTTCTTGGCGTAGGTCACAAGCGTTTCAACAAGCGCCGAACCGATTCCCCGATTTCTGTGTGTACCGTCAACGGCAACATTGAAAATGTAACCCTCATCAACAACAACACTCATTCCTATATATCCGACAACGGCATTATCTTCCGTTGCGGTAAAAAACAGCGAGGTTTCGTTGTTCAGTTCTTCTTCAAGGCTGTTAAACGACCACGGATGCGAAAAACACCTCTGTTCAAGCTGTGCAACCGCCTCAAGCTGATTTTCGGTCATTCTGTCAATTTTCATACGCTTTTAATATTTCCTTTACAGAATTAACAATTTCATCACGGCAATGTCTGTACACCTCAATGTCGCCGCCGTAGGGATCGCTTATACCGAGCACGGCGATTTTTTCGGGCTGTACAAGAAAAAACTGCATCAACATTTTTGCGTGACTTTGCGACATACAGTAAAATTTTTCGTATTTTTCAATGCCGGCATCAGCTACGGCTGTTGAAGCTTTGCCCGAAAGGTCAATTCCGATTTCCTTACAGGCAATCACTGAATTTTCCGACACGGGAAGTCCCGTTGAGGTTGCAATGCCAAAGCTTTCCGCCCTGACGCAAACACCGTTTTTCTCTGCCATATCATTAAAAATTGCCTCTGCCATGGGACTGCGACAGGTGTTGCCCGTGCATACAAAGGCAATCGTTCTGTTATCCTTTTGCATCATACCAAGTCCTTCCGATTGCCGCATCGGCTGTGAGCGGAACGCTCATTTTAACTGCGTTTTCCATTTCTTCCTGAACGATGAGTGCAACTCTCATGCTCTCATCCTGCGGGGCTTCGACAATAAGTTCGTCGTGAACCTGCAACACAAGCCTTGCACGGAGATTTTCGGATTTCATTCGCTCGTCAACCTTAATCATTGCAATTTTGATAATGTCTGCGGCTGTGCCTTGAATAGGCATATTTCTTGCAACTCTTTCACCGAATGCACGGATCATATGCTTGCTCGAGGTGAGTTCGGGAAGATTTCTTCTTCTGCCGAACATTGTTTCAACATAGCCGTCAGCGTTCGCTTTTTCGACAACATTTTTCATATAGCTGTCAACACCGCTGTAATGGGCAAGATAGCTTTCAATGTAGTGCTTTGCCTCTTTATTTGAAACACCGATATCCTTTGCGAGTGAAAATGCGCCGATTCCGTAAACAATACCGAAGTTAACCGCCTTTGCACGGCTTCTCATAATCGGAGTTACCATATCAAGCGGCATATTGAACACCTGTGACGCTGTGATTGCGTGGATATCTTCGTTATCCTTGAACGCTTTAATCATATTTTTGTCACCCGAAATATGGGCAAGCACACGGAGTTCAATCTGCGAATAGTCGGCGTCAACAAGCACCCAGCCATCTCTTGCACAGAAAAACTTTCTCATCTCTCTGCCAAGCTCGGTTCTTACGGGGATATTCTGGAGATTCGGCTCTGTTGAGCTGATTCTGCCTGTTCTTGTTTCGGTCTGATTGAAATTTGAATGGATTCTGCCGTCATCTGCAATGACCTTTAAAAGTCCCTCGCAGTAGGTTGAATTCAGCTTTGAGAGCGTTCTGTATCTCAGCACCATTTCAACAACGGGATGTTCATACCTCAGGCTTTCAAGCACCTCTGCATTTGTACTGTAACCGCTCTTCGTTTTCTTTTTGCAAGGGAGTCCGAGGTTTTCAAATAAAACTACGCCAAGCTGTTTGGGAGAATTGATGTTAAACTCACAGCCCGCACTTTCGTAAATTGCGGTTTCAAGCTCCTTAATCTGTGCAGAAAGCATTTCGCCGTAGCTTTCAATGCCCTGTCGGTCAACACAGACACCGATATTTTCCATTCTTGCAAGCACCTTTGCAAGCGGAATTTCAATTTCACTCAACAACTTTTCCTGACCGTGAGCCTTGATTTTATCTCCGAGTTTTTCGCACAATTCTGCGTAACAGGCAAATGCCTCGTATTTTTCATTCTGCTCATCAGTGCAGACAGGCAGAGCGATTTCGTAAGAGGCACAAAGATTTTTGTCCGAGTAATCCTTTGACGACGGTTCAATCAGATATGCCGCAAGCTCAATATCAAACACAATATTTTCAACATCAATATTTTTCTCATCGGCATAAGCGTAGAGCGTTTTGATGTTTCTTGTGTACTTTTCAAGTTCACTATCGGCAATAAACTTAACAAAAAGTTCTTCGTCCGTGCTTATATACACCTTGCCGTCAAAAAGTACGGCAAAGGATTTTAATTCTTTATTCTCTGTTTCAAAGTTGAGATAGAGCTTTTTCTCTGACTTAACATTTTTTAAAAGTTCATTTTCGTCAAAATCAGACACAACCTCAAGCGAATTTTTCTCAACCTTTTCGGGCTTTGTATTTTTGTCAGCCTTGATGCCGTATTTTTCTATTAAAGAAAACAGTTCAAGTTTTGCCATAAATCCGGCACATTCATCGGCATCTTTCATATCTACGACATAATTTTCGACACTTGTGTCAACAGGAGCGTTGCAGTTTATTTCACCGAGCATACGGCTGAGAATTGCATTTTCCTTTGACGCAGTCAGCTTTTTACGCACACCGTCCTTGATTTCAAGTTCATCAAGATGGTCATAGATATACTCAACCGTGTGATATCTCTGAATGAGATCGCCTGCACCCTTTGGTCCTATTCCCGCAACTCCGGGAATATTATCCGAAGTATCGCCCTGAATCGCCTTGATTTCTATAAGCTCCTTTGGAGTTACACCGTAAGTTTCAAGAATCTTTTCGGGGGTATAGAGTATATCCTGTTTGTTTGAGCAAAGATGAACGCTTGTTTTGTCCGACACAAGCTGAAGGCTGTCACGATCACCTGTTGCAATAACGCACTCGTTTCCGTTTTCTTCGCAAGCCTTGGCGAGCGTACCGAGAATATCGTCAGCCTCAAAGCCCTCACAGGTAACAAGCCTGTAGCCTAAAAGGGTAAGAAGCTTTTTCAGCGGTTCCATTTGTGACGCAAGCTCCTCCGGCATACCTTTTCGTGTTGCCTTGTAGCCTGCATAAGCCTTGTGTCTGAAGGTCGGTGTTTTCAGGTCAAAGGCAATCGCCACGGCATCGGGATTTTCTTCATTTTTAATTTTGTACAGCATTGTAAGAAATCCGTAAATTGCGTTTGTAAACTGACCGTCCTTTGTAGTAAGCGGTCTTATTCCGTAAAACGCACGGTTTACAATACTGTTTCCGTCAACAGCAAGTAATCTCATAATTTATACATCACATTCTCAATTTTTCCGTCTTTAATGTAAATTCTCGGAACACGCTTTCCGACAAGACAGACGGTTTCGTAGTTTATAGTCCCTGTATTTTCGGCAAGTGAATCTGCAGTAGGCTCACCGTTTTCGCCTGTACCGAATACGACAACCTCGTCACCTGTCTTGACATCTTCAATATCGGTAACATCAAGCATTGTCTGATCCATACATATTCTGCCCACAATTTTCGCTTTCTTTCCGTTTACCGTCATATAGCCGTCTTTTGCATTCTGTCTGATGAATCCGTCAGCGTATCCGATAGGAACGGTTGCAATTTTCATCTTTCTGTCGGCTGTAAAAGTTCTGCCGTAGGAAATTGTTGCACCCTTTTGAACCTCTTTTACAAAAGCGACAACTGTTTTAAGAGTCATTGCAGGAACAAGGTCAAGTCTGTCAGCAAGCTTTGATGACGGAGCAAGTCCGTAGAGGATAATACCTGCTCTTACCATATCGCAACAGGTTTCGGGGTAATCTTCAATTGCGCCGCTGTTTGAGCAATGAACAACGCTGATATCAACGCCTCGCTTTTTAAGGCTGTCACGCACATGAATAAAGTTTTCATACTGCTTGTTTGTGAACTCTCTGCCCTCGGCATCTTCATCAGACACACAAAAATGAGTAAAAAGCCCCTCAACCTCAAGATTCGGAAGGCAACAAGCCTCGCAAATTTCTTCAATAGAATATTCATCCCGTGGAAATTCCTGACACATAAAGCCGATTCTTGACATTCCCGAGTCAACCTTGATGTGCATTTTGCAGATACAATCCTCTTCAACACATTTTTCGGAAAGCTCCTTTGCATACTCAAGTGAAAAAACAGCCTGAGAAATATCATATTCAGCAAGATTTTCAGCCTCTGAAACGGGAGTGTAGCCAAGAATCACAATAGGGAGTTTTGAACCGCTTTTTCTGATTTCTATACCCTCGTCAATATTTGAAACAGCAAAAAAATCCGCTCCGAGTTTTTCATAAACCTGTGAAAGCTCAACTGCACCGTGGCCGTAGCCGTCAGCCTTTATAACACAACAGACCTTTGTATCGTCTGCAACCTTATTTCTTATTACATTATAGTTATGCTCAATTGCATTAAGTGAAATTTCAGCCCAAGTTCTTTTTACCATATTCATTTCTATCTCTCCACATACCTTTTACAGTCAATTTGCAATCAATGTAATTATAATACTTTTGATTCTTCAAATCAACACAAAATCCCCCTTTAAATGCATATAAAAGTTATTTTATTCGTAATTATGTGCAAAATGTTACTCCTGAATTTTTGCAAATGCACAAATTATCTGCATAAAAGCCCTAAATACTGCAATTCACTTGATTTATTTATTCATTTTTGGTAGAATTAAAAGGTATTTGATTTATAAATTTAATTTCAGGAGGGGCATAATGACAACAAACAACATAATAGTTCTTTGTGCGTTTATAGCTTATATGATTATTATGATCGTAATAGGCTTTGTTTGTTCAAAGGGCAACAAGAACAATGAGGACTACTTTCTCGGCGGCAGAAACCTCGGCAGTTGGACAGCCGCCATGTCGGCACAGGCATCTGATATGAGCGGTTGGCTTTTGATGGGACTTCCGGGCGCCGTATACCTTGCCGGTACAGGCGAGGCATGGATTGCCGTAGGACTTCTTATCGGAACAATTCTCAACTGGTACATTGTTTCGGCAAGACTTCGTAAATACACAATTGTGGCAGGCAACTCGCTCACTATTCCGAGCTTTTTCAAAAATCGCTACCGTGACCATAAAAACATAATCAAGATTGTTTCGGCGTCAATCATCGCAGTTTTCTTCACGGTTTACACAGCATCGGCATTCAGTTCGGGCGCAAAGCTTTTTGCTACGCTCTTCTCGGACAGCGCAAGCGGTGACGAAAACTACAATCAGGTTTATGTTATCGGTCTTATCGTTGCCGCAGTAGTAATTCTTGTATATACATTCATGGGCGGTTTCAAGGCAGTTTGTACAACTGACCTCATTCAGGGACTTATGATGATTGTTGCAATCCTTTCCGTTCCGGTGCTTGCATATGCAATTCTCACATTTGACACAAGCTTCAGTTCTGCACTTGCCGCAAAAGGTGTTGAACAGCCTGCTCAGTTCCTTAACTTCTTTGTAAACGGTGACGGAACTCCTGTTTCGGCTGTTTCGATTATTTCAAACCTTGCGTGGGGACTCGGTTACTTTGGTATGCCGCATATTCTCGTCAGATTCATGGCTGTAAAGAGCAATGAAGAAATCAAAAAGTCAAGAAAAATTGCTGTTGTTTGGGTAATTATTTCACTTACTGCGTCATGCCTTATCGGTCTTATCGCAAGAGGCTACCTTACAGCACAGCTTGACGATGCAACAAGCGAATCTGTATTCATCAGAACAATCCAGCAGCTTTTCTCAGGCAACGGTGTACTTATCTTTATCGGCGGTATTTTCCTTTGCGGAATCCTTGCCGCAATTATGTCAACAGCAGACAGTCAGCTTCTCGTCACTGCGTCGGCTGTTTCGGAGGATCTTTACAAAGGTGCTGTTAAAAAGAATGCAAGCGAAAAGAGTTCGCTTTTGGTCGGCAAAATTGCAGTTGCAGTTGTTGCTGTAATCGCATTTTTCATTGCACTTAATCCTAAATCAAGCATTATGGGACTTGTTTCGGATGCATGGGCAGGATTCGGTTCGGCATTTGGACCTGTTGTTCTGTTGGCACTTTTCTGGAAACGCTCAACACTTTCGGGTGCAATCAGCGGTATGGCAACAGGTGCTCTGACAGTTATCATATGGGACTATATTCCGCTTGTAAACGGTCAGACGCTTTATGCGGCAACAAATCTTTATTCACTTGTTGTAGGCTTCGGACTTGCGCTTATTGTGAATGTTATTGTTTCTCTTCTTTCAAAAAAGCCGTCAAAAGAAATCATTGACGAATTTGATTCAATTAAAAATATTGAAGTATAAACC
>ERZ1026933.907-NODE-907-length-10867-cov-3.595172_pt1 | contig 10867 bp, 6 predicted proteins | sample MGYA00519252_ERZ1026933 | MGnify/ENA primary metagenome ERZ1026933 (study PRJEB26926, sample SAMN06164828) | human gut metagenome | biome: ENVO:00009003; feature: ENVO:2100002; material: ENVO:00002003 | host: Homo sapiens | place: USA | collected 2012 ... | reverse complement strand
TGAACAAACAATATTTTATTATATCATTGAAAAAAGAAGTTTTTGTGAGTTGCTTCTTAATAGGCCTGTTTTTTCTGGAGGGAGGAAATTGTTATGCTTCGGAGCAACAAGTGTTAAGAGGGACGATAGAAGTTCCTTCTGATCATAATACCGTGAGAGGGCGTGTAATTGATATCTATGGTGAACCACTGATCGGTGCTACAATACGCGAAAAGGGGGGAGCCAATGGTACTGTGACCGATATTGATGGAAAATTCTTTTTGTCTGTGCCGGATAGTGCTGTCTTACAAGTTTCTTTTGTGGGTTATAAGACTGTAGAAGTCAATGTGGCAGGTCGGAATGTGCTTGAAATACGTCTTCAGGAAGATGCGGTGATGCTTGAACATGTCATCGTAACGGCCTTGGGACTTGAAAAGGATGAAGCTACATTGGCCTATTCTGTGCAAAAAATCAAGGGAGAAGAACTGAACCGTGTCAAAGAAGTAAATATGATTGCTGCTCTGGCGGGAAAAGCTGCCGGTGTGCAAATCAACAAAAACTCTTCCGGTATGGGCGGTTCCGCAAAAGTCAGTCTCCGGGGAATCCGTTCGGTATCCGGTGATAATCAACCGCTTTATGTAATAGATGGAGTGCCGATGTCGAATACCTCTTCCGAACAGGCTTATTCGGCTATTGGTGGTACGGCGAATGCAGGGAATCGTGATGGAGGAGACGGAATCTCTAATCTGAATCCGGAAGATGTAGAAAGCATCAGTATTCTGAAAGGTGCTCCTGCTGCGGCTTTATATGGTAGCATGGCTGCTAACGGAGTGATTCTTATCACGACTAAAAAAGGCAACTCTGTCGGACAAAGGAATATTAATTTCTCTACAGGACCCACTTTCGAGAAAGCATTCAGTATGCCTAAAATGCAGAATCGTTATGGTGTCAGTGATGTGGTAGACAGCTGGGGAGAGAAAGAGAATCTGATGGCTTATGATAATCTGGATGATTTTTTCCGTACCGGATTGACATCGATGACTTCCGTATCTATCAGTTATGGAAATGAAAACCTGCAAACTTATTTCTCCTATGCCAATACTACCGGAAAGGGGATTATCGACAAGAATAAACTGAAAAAGCATAATATAAACTTGCGTGAGACGGCTACCATGTTCGACAAACGTCTGAAACTGGACGGTAGTGTGAATGTGATGAAACAGACCGTCGAGAATAAGCCGGTGTCGGGAGGTTTCTATATGAATCCGTTGGTAGGGCTCTATCGTTTTCCTCGTGGGGAGGATTTGTCTTATTATAAAGATCATTTTGAAACCTATGACGAAGAACGGAAACTGGGTGTGCAGAATTGGCATACGTTTACCGAAGACTTCGAACAGAATCCATACTGGATAACGAACCGCATACAAAGTAAAGAAACACGTACACGCATTATCCTTTCTCTTTCAGCAAACTTTAAGGTAAATGATTGGCTGACGATTCAAGCCCGTGGAAACATGGATTATTGGGCGGACAAGTTACGCCAGAAATTCTATGCGTCTACTGCCACCGCCCTGTGTGGAGCGAACGGACGATATATCGAGATGGATTATCAGGAAACCCAGATGTATGGTGATGTCATGGCGATGGTGAAGAAAACCTGGGGGGATTTTACACTGGATGCGGCGATTGGTGGTAGTATAAATGATAAAGTCGTTAATTCTACCCGATATGATTCGAAAAATGCATCTTTGAAGTTTGCTAATGTGTTTAATATTGCCAATATCGTCATGAACAGTTCTGCCAGTATTGACCAGCGAATAGATCAACGCCGTCAGTTGCAATCTATATTCGGTACGGCACAGATCGGTTATAAGGAAAAATTGTTTCTTGATTTGACGGCCCGTAATGACTGGGCGTCAACCTTGTCTTATACCAGCCATGAAAAATCCGGATTCGCTTATCCTTCTGTAGGGCTTTCCATGCTACTTGATAAATGGGTGAAGTTACCCGAATGGGTTTCTTTCGCAAAATTGCGTGGCGCTTATAGTAAAGTAGGGAATGATATTCCTCCATTTATCACTAATCCCTCTTCGCAGATCAATGCCGGTGGCGAGATACAGGCGAATGACGCCGCACCTTTCAAGGAAATGGAGCCGGAAATGACTCATGCCATCGAATTTGGAACTGAATGGCGATTCTTTCAACACCGTTTAGGGGTTAATCTGACTTATTATCGTACCAATACTTATAATCAGTTCTTCAAACTTCCCGCACTTGCAGGTGATAAGTATGCTTACCGATATGTAAATGCCGGGAATATCCAGAATCGGGGATGGGAATTGACATTGAATGGAACTCCCGTATTAACTCCTGATTTCAACTGGAAAACTTCTGTAAACTTCTCTACCAATAAGAATAAGATAGTGAAGTTGCACGAAGATCTGAAAGAAATGATTTACGGGCCTACCAGTTTTTCTTCCAGCTATGCCATGAAACTTATTAAAGGCGGTTCTATCGGTGATATATATGGTAAGGCTTTTGTGCGTGATGATGCAGGCAATATCGTTTACGAAACAGAGGGTGATAATAAAGGACTTCCATTGGTGGAGGGCGATGGGAATACGGTGAAAGTAGGAAATGCCAACCCTGTCTTTATGATGGGATGGGATCATACATTCTCTTACAAAGGCTTCACCCTTTATTTTCTGCTTGATTGGCGCTACGGAGGTGAAGTCCTTTCGCAGACACAGGCGGAAATGGATCTTTATGGAGTATCTGAAATAACGGCCGATGCGCGTGACAGGGGATATGTAATGCTCGACGGTCAGCGTATAGACAATGTGAAAGGATTCTATAAAATAGTAGGCGGGCGTGCCGGGGTGACGGAATATTATATGTATGATGCTACCAATTTACGGTTGCGTGAAGTATCATTGAGCTATAATTTCTCCAGGAGGTGGATACAGAAAACGAAGGTACTGAAAGATGTTCAGCTTTCGTTTGTAGCCCGCAATCTATGTTTCTTGTATAAGAAAGCTCCTTTTGATCCGGATTTGGTACTTTCTACCGGAAATGATAATCAAGGCATTGAAGTGTTCGGAATGCCTACGACCCGTAGTCTGGGCTTTACTCTGAAATGTGAATTTTAAAGGCAGGAGAGAGAAATGAAGAGAAAATATGTATATCTATATTTGTTGGGTTTATTGCTGTTCTCTGTAGCTTGTACCGGTAATTTCCGTGATTACAATACCGATTTGTCCGGTATCACGGATGATGACTTGATTATTGATGACAATGGCTATGGAATCCGTTTGGGAATTATTCAGCAAGGTATTTATTTTAATTACGACTACGGAAAAGGAAAGAACTGGCCTTTCCAGCTGATACAGAATCTGAACGCGGACATGTTCAGTGGGTATATGCATGACGGCAAACCTCTGAACGGGGGCTCGCATAATTCCGATTATAATATGCAGGACGGCTGGAATAGCGCTATGTGGACACACATGTATTCTTATATTTTCCCACAGATATATCAGTCGGAGAATGCTACCCGAAATACACATCCTGCTCTGTTCGGGATAACGAAAATATTAAAGGTGGAAGCGATGCATCGTGTGACGGATTATTATGGTCCTATCATTTATAAGAATTTTGCTAATGCCGAAAAACATTACCGTCCGGATAAACAAGAGGATGTCTATTATGAGTTTTTCAATGAACTCGATTCTGCTGTAGTTGCTCTCACCAACTATATAGATGAGAAACCGGAATCCAATGGATTTGCACGTTTTGATATTTTGTTGGACGGGAAATACGCTTCCTGGGTGAAGTTTGCCAATTCGTTGCGTTTGCGGTTGGCAATGCGTATTGCCTCTGTTGCTCCCGATAAGGCTTGTGCTGAAATACAGAAAATAAAAGAAAACGATTATGGCTTCTTTGAAGCGGAAACAGGCGGAGCAATCGTTTCTACCAAATCCGGATATACCAATCCATTGGGAGAACTTAACCGTGTGTGGAATGAAACTTACATGAGTGCTAACATGGAATCAATCTTGGTCGGATATGATGATCCTCGTCTTGGAGCTTATTTCGAACACTGTACGGATGAAGCTTTGAAAGGACAATATCGTGGAATTCGTCAAGGGACATGTTTTGCTCATAGTCATTATTCCGGATTGTCGAAGCTGTTTGTCCTGCAAAGCACCGATGCGCCTCTGATGACTGCTTCGGAAGTCTGGTTTCTGCGTGCCGAAGCCGCTTTGCGCGGGTGGACCGATGAAGATGAAGAAGCTTGTTACCGGAACGGCGTAACTACCTCTTTTCATCAATGGGGAATTTATGGGGTGGAGGATTACCTGAAAAGTGAGCTGACAGCTTCCGACTTTATAGACACTTATGATGAAGAAAATAATATAGAAGCGCGTTGTAAAGTCACTCCCAAATGGAATCCGCAGGATGATAAGGAGACAAAACTGGAGAAGATTATCACGCAGAAGTGGATTGCCATGTTCCCGGAAGGTTGCGAAGCTTGGGCCGAACAAAGACGAACGGGACACCCCCGTTTATTTCCCGTTCGATTCAATCATAGTAGGAGCGGATGCATCGACACGGAGATCATGGTGCGCCGTCTTAATTTCCCAGGTACATTGCAGACAGAAGACCCGGAGCAATATTCTGCTCTTGTCGAGGCTTTAGGCGGAGATGACCATGGAGGTACAAGACTCTGGTGGGATACGGGAAATAATAACCTGGAATAAAAAAAGACAGAAGTAATGTGCTTATATGTGTAGCTTTAACTATTTTTGCATCTTCATTTAAACACATTTACTTATGAAACAGATTATCTCTGCTCTTTTCCTTTGTATGTTGCTCTCTGGCGTACCGAGATTGCAGGCGCAAAACATTCAGCTACATTATGATTTCGGACGTTCTTTGTATGATAAAGATTTGCAAGGTCGCCCGCTGTTCACCTCCACTGTGGAGAAGTTTCATCCTGATACTTGGGGAAGCACTTATTTCTTTGTTGATATGGATTACACCTCCGAGGGTGTCGCTTCCGCTTATTGGGAAATAGCACGTGAGATAAAATTCTGGAAAGGTCCTTTCTCTGCACATCTTGAATATAACGGTGGATTATCGAAAGGCATGTCTTATAAAAATGCTTATCTGGCAGGAGCTACCTACACTTTTAATAATGCTTCCTTTTCCAAAGGCTTCACGCTGACTGCTATGTATAAGTATATTCAGAAACACCAATCGCCCAACAACTTCCAGCTGACAGGTACGTGGTACGTAAATTTCTGCCGCAATCTGCTCACTTTCTCCGGCTTTGCCGACTGGTGGCGCGAAGAAACCAACTATGGAAAGACTATCTTTCTCTCCGAACCACAATTCTGGGTAAACCTAAACAAAATCAAAGGAGTAAATAAAAATTTCAATCTTAGTGTTGGCTCCGAAGTTGAATTGAGTAATAACTTCGGCGGTCGTGATGGCTTTTATGTTATCCCGACACTCGCTCTGAAATGGACGCTGAACTAAAAAACGGATTATAAGAAATAGAATTAAAAAAAGTCGGACTAAAAGAAGCCGGACTTCAGAATAATCTCTGTTTATCCCTCTGCGGAACTTAAAAAAATATATAGAAACCCTGTTAAATGAAAACTGATTTAATCTACGGCGTAGAAGACCGTCCCCCTTTTAAAGACGCCTTGTTTGCGGCTTTACAACATCTTTTGGCTATTTTCGTAGCGATCATTACACCTCCGCTTATCATCGCAAGTGCCTTGAAACTTGATGTAGAAAAGACAAGCTTTCTGGTTTCCATGTCTCTTTTTGCTTCGGGAGTATCTACCTTTATACAATGCCGCCGCTTTGGTGTGATAGGAGCAAGACTGCTCTGCATCCAGGGAACCAGTTTTTCTTTTATCGGCCCTATCATTGCCACAGGGATGGTAGGCGGATTACCGTTAATTTTCGGTTCCTGTATGGCTGCTGCGCCTATCGAAATGATTGTCAGCCGCACATTCAAATATCTGCGTAATATTATCACTCCGCTGGTTTCCGGTATTGTCGTGCTGCTTATCGGATTGAGTCTGATAAAGGTAGGTATCGTATCTTGCGGAGGCGGATATGCAGCTATGGATAATGGTACGTTTGCTACGTGGGAAAACCTGTCTATTGCAGCACTGGTACTTCTTAGCGTCTTGTTTTTCAACCGTTGCGGGAACAAATACCTGCGTATGAGTTCCATTGTACTCGGACTTTGCCTTGGCTATGGTTTGGCATTTGCTCTGGGAAAAGTGGATATGAGTGCGTTGAATGTGGAAATGCTGATGAGTTTTAATATTCCCCAGCCTTTTAAATATGGTGTTGATTTCAATGTGTCTTCTTTTATAGCCATTGGTCTGGTTTACTTGATAACTGCCATTGAAGCAACAGGTGATGTAACTGCCAACTCTATGATTTCCGGACTTCCCATTGAAGGAGATTCCTATTTGAAACGGGTTTCCGGTGGAGTAATGGCAGATGGATTCAACTCCTTTCTCGCCGGTGTATTCAACTCTTTTCCAAACTCCATCTTTGCACAAAACAACGGTATTATCCAACTGACCGGAGTAGCCAGCCGTTATGTTGGTTATTATATCGCAGCAATGCTCGTCCTTTTGGGTTTATTTCCCATCGTAGGTGCCGTATTTTCCTTAATGCCCGATCCTGTACTGGGCGGTGCAACCTTACTAATGTTCGGCACAGTAGCAGCGGCGGGAATCCGTATTGTCTCCTCACAAGAAATAGGCCGTAAAGAAACTTTGGTATTAGCAGTCAGCCTCTCCTTAGGCTTAGGGGTAGAACTAATGCCGGACGTATTACAACAAGCTCCGGAAGCAATTCGAAGTATCTTCTCTTCAGGGATTACCACCGGAGGCCTAACTGCAATTATTGCAAATATAGTAATACGGGTAAAAGAGTAGGAAACAAGTAGTAGAAACAAGTATTAAGTAATAAGTATTACCGAAGCCGCTGGTTTATACTTGATAGGCGTTGATTAATACTTGTTAGTTGATGCTTGTCGATTAATACTTAATACCTAATTCTTAATACTTAAATTACTCATTTTATCTGTTGTGCGGAAGGGGAAATCAGGATACTCGTAAAGACTGAAACGAGGTTCGGTTTCTCCTTTCGTATAATTCCATATAGAAGCATAGTCTTCCGGATCTTCTCCCATCTTGGCTAACTGGCGCAGGTAAGCAGCTAGCGATTTATTCTCTACAATATAAATCTGCCCCATCTGATCGATAATCGGGCTATGATGACGAGTACCGTCATGTTCGAAGCGTAGAATTCGTTTTCCTTCTTCAGTTAGTCCCACCAACTGGAAAGTCATGCTTTTACCGATAGCCGGTAAATTCAATACGCTGCGATCAGTGGCAAGGAAAGGTAAATGATGCTTTCTCATGAAGCGTCTTAATTGCTTGGCAACATCCTCTTTAGGCTCCTCTTCTGTTCCTACTTTCGTCTCTAATATCTTATATAACTCCTCCGCCTGTTCCGGTGTCATACGGCCATAAATCTTTTCCTCCTGTTGCTCCTGCATTGAACGACTGTTGGGTGCAAATACTGCATAATTCTCATTGAATCCCTTTACCGAGAAAGTGTAATAACATACCACCCCCAACGAATTGAGCACCTGACGAAGCCGGGTCGTATGCCCTCTACGTGAAGCAGCCACCGTATATACCAACTGATTCGTAATAATCCATCCCGCAGAAAGAATCTTCCGGATCGCTTCTTTAGCTTCAGGAGTAACCTCCAGCGGTGTCTGGAAATGAGTCTGTATAATAAACTGTTTCACACCGATAGCCGATGCTTTCTCCTTGAATTCCCGCAGAACATCAACCAGCCCGTCGTTGATACGCATCGGCAAATAAGCCAACAGACGTGACCCCAACCGTACCCGTTGCAATTCCGCATATTTCTCTCCATCCTTGCGTTCAAGATTCGCCCTTTGTTTGCGTGCCGCCATCCGATACACCGCATCCAGAATATTCTGAAGCGTTTTATTTTGACTCATCAGCGCATCGCCTCCTGTAATAAGAATATCCCGCAATTGCGTATCCTCTTCAAAATAAGCCATTAACCGACGCAACTTACGATCCCATGATTCCTTCGGGCGTAAAGACTCAAATTCGAAATTCAACCGCTCGCTCTGAAAATCATACATACGCTGACAGGAAGCACAAAGTCCTCCGCAAGCCCGTCCCATAGTGTCAGGAATGAGAATAGCCACCTCCGGATACCGCCGATGAATGTTATGCCCGTCCGGCAAAAGCCATCCCGCAGCATTAGGCTTCCCGGCTTCTACAATATCCTCTTTCTCCCACGCGCGAATATTTCCATACGTCTCCACCAAACGTGGAGAATACAGAATATAACTCCGAATAGCCTCGTCATTATACCCATATCCCGTTACATTAAGCAACGATAAATAATAAGGAGTTGCAAAGAACGGCATACCCTTCTTCCGGGCACGATAAAGCAAATACATAGTCTCTGACGAAAGTGAATTTCCCAGGAATCGATTCAACTCGCCCGGACTTTTCACAGCCATTGCCAAATGAAAGCGGAAATCGTTCCACCACTCATTGACCAACCTGTATTTTTCTTCATAACTCATTCCCTCCTCAAAGTGAAAACGCACCGAAGGCTTCGACTTCCTGTTTTCAATCTTCTGAATCAACAAGTGCAACATCCGCTCCTTATTCTCATCCCGCACTTCACGTACCTCTTCATCCAATCCCGTTTCCCACCGGTCATTCCTACTTTTGATACGCTGTGGCGATGGTAAAGGCACAACCTCTCCCTTCAACCGTTTAAACATCTGGAAAATTTCAATAAACAAATCCGTCGGTATCTCCATATTTTCCAACGTTCCCGTCAGAAACTCATAAAGCAACCGAATCGTCTGTACTGACATATCCTGTCCAGTAGACAGTTCATGGACATTCTGTCCATCATAATCGAGTAAGAGTCGAATTTGCTCCCTCGCCTCCTCCGCAGCCTCATTTTCTATCCTGCAAATTTCCAAAAAACGCAGCATCCCAGCCTTGAACTCTTCCACAGAAGAGCTCTTATCGCTATCTCCACCACTTCCGGAATTTCTTGATTATAGATTTGTTTCAACTGTGAAAAAGTAAGCGCAAGCATTTTCTTTTGTTTCATAAGCAATCTCTCTATTTTTTAATTATTATAATATACTACCATACCGCATGGTCCTCCTCCGGCCTCGTCTGCACGGCGTCAAGCGAAGGTTTTATTACCGGCGTTAAGAAGGGCAGACTGTTTGAGCGAAGCGAGTTTCTACCCTTTAGCCGGGAATGAAACCGGAGTAGCCGGGCAGGCGCAGCCTTGATTTTTTCTTTTGGGTACTTTTTCTTTTGTATCAAGACAAAAGAAAAAAGTACATAAAGATAACAAAAAAAGCGGAGGTACAAAACCCCCGCTTTTTCTATCCTATTAATCTTTACGATTTTCTAACATTTAAAGCGACTTATTTTTTCGTTTCCGTGTCGTCGTTCTTCCGTTTCGGCTCCTTCTTGGCAAGAAGAACAATATTATACACATAATCCGTCATCCACTGTTCAGAGTATCCCAAACGCTCTTTGTACTGGCGAACAGTCGCAGCCGTTTTATGCACATCATCAGCCTTCCACACTGTCTTGGTACAAACATCGTGTACCGTTTTCTGTGTCATACCATACAAAGCCTTCTTAAAGATCGACGGCATACGAAACTTCCACTGCATCAGATTTCCCATCAACATCATCAGATCATTGGAAAATCCCTGATACATGAACAAATAAGATTGAATATCATTTTGAGTGCGGCAGTTACGTTTCACGGAAGAGTCGATTTCCTTAAAGAAGTTCTCGTTCAACCCATAATCCTGCATCAGCATTTTGCGCGCAGCAGATTTTTCGGCCAATCCCAGTTTACCGTTTTGAGTAGGAACTTTAAACAAACGTTTGAAGTTAGCTACGTCCGGCAAGAAGCGGATATTAGTGATACCGAGGTTTGTGGCGATAACTGACTGGAAATACACCCGTGTCAGTGATATGAAATCTTCTACATTGCCGACTTTCGTTTCATCGGATTTTTTCTTGAATAAACCAAATAAGCCCATTGTTATCTCTACAATTTTATTATTTACAATTTACTATTTGAGCGTGTGGAAGGTATATAACATAACTACCATCTGTCAATTTGCGTGCAAAGGTACAAAAACAGTTGGTTTTCACCAACATTCCAAGTCCTTTTCGATGTCCGGCATTGTCTCTTTCTTAAAAACAGGGCTTTGGATGCCAGCTTTCTTTTGCGCCCGGTAATCATTTAGCAGACGGATAGCATATTTTCCGAGGAAAAGGATAGCGATCAGATTACAGATAGCCATTAACGCCATCGTGACATCTGCCAGGCTCCATACCATATCCAATGTGGCAAGTGAACCGAAGAGCACCATACCACCCACCAATATCCTGTAACCATGAAGTACCCATTTCCGGTGAGTGATAAAACGGATATTAGCCTCACCATAATAATAATTCCCCAGAATACTGCTGAAAGCAAAAAAGAAAAGAGCTACGGCAACGAAGATACTGCCCGAAGAACCTATTTCGTTTGTCAACGCCTGTTGAGTCAGCTGCACTCCATTAGCCGAACCATCCAGAGGAGCCCCACTAAAGAGGATGATAAAAGCCGTACAGGTACATATCAATAATGTATCTGTAAATACCGCCAAAGTCTGTATCAACCCTTGTTTTACGGGATGGCTGACATGAGCCTGTCTCTTATACACATCTCCGAGCCCACGAGACTCCTGAGCATCTCG
>ERZ1026933.903-NODE-903-length-10885-cov-5.194645_pt1 | contig 10885 bp, 9 predicted proteins | sample MGYA00519252_ERZ1026933 | MGnify/ENA primary metagenome ERZ1026933 (study PRJEB26926, sample SAMN06164828) | human gut metagenome | biome: ENVO:00009003; feature: ENVO:2100002; material: ENVO:00002003 | host: Homo sapiens | place: USA | collected 2012 ... | reverse complement strand
TTCGCCGCAGATTACCGTAAAAACGGTGCAATCTGCCGGGCGGACAGAGTCGTCCGCCCCTACGCACAAATTTGAAAATCCCTCACAAAAAAATGAGCGGCAGCAGCTTCCTGCCGCATTGTCAGCCTCCCGGCGCGCCGGGAGGCTGTTACACTTCTGACCTGTTCTGCGACTATATAGGCGTCGGCTGACAATATGAAACATGGAGGAACCTGTATGGACGAACAACAGCTGCTTTCCCGCCTGCGGCGCGGAGACGAGCAGGCGCTTACAGCAGTGATCACGCGGTTCAGCGCCTACGTCGTGACGGTCATTCATAATCGGAGCCGCGGTCTTTTGTCCCCAGAAGATGAGGATGAACTGGCTTCGAGCGTATTTTTCGCGCTCTGGCAGTCCTGCCGGGCCGTAAAGGCCGGGAGCATCCGCGCGTGGCTCGGGAGCGTGGCGCGGAACAAGACCGTCGACCGGCTGCGGAAGGCGCATATGGACATGCCGCTGGATGAGGAACTGGCCGGGACGGACGATTTTCTGTTGGAGGAAACCGTCAAAAAGGAGCAGGCGCGGCAGCTGCGCGAAGCAGTCGCGCTGCTGTCGGAATCAGACCGTGAGATCATCCGGCGATTTTATGACCTATGCCAAACCGCGCCGGAAATTGCCAACGCGCTTGGGCTGACACCTGCGGCGGTGCGCATGCGGCTGGTACGCAGCCGGGAAGCCATCAGAAACGAGTTATGCCGGGGAGGGTTTGTATATGAATAACATCGATACGATTCTGCAATCTGCTGATCTGCCGGAGATTCCGGTCGAAACGCTTTCAGACGAGCGGCAGGCTAAAATCCTGAGCGGCGCCATGCAGCTTGTGCGGCAGGACGCGAAAAAGCGCAGCCGCAGACGCGTGATGCGCATCGCGGCAGCCGCAGCAGCGGCAATCGCGGTGCTGTGCGGTGCGGCCGCGATCTTGCACTACGCGTCCGTTTCCAACGAGGAAAGCACCTATCACGCTGAGGGCGTGGTCATCCGTACAGATGGTACGCCGAATCCGTATTCATACGATTTTTCCCACGACGCAATCATCCGCGTTGACACGGAAGGCCGGGCAACAGGCACCTACTGCGGTATGAAGTTTGATTGGCTGCCAGTCCTGCCGCCTTCGGACAATACCTCGACGCTTTATGGCTCTGTCTCCTACCGGAACCCGGAGCAGCTGGAGGGAATCTCCGACAGTCAGAAGCAGCAGATGGAAGACTGCATCTATTATACATGGAGCAAAAGCACCGGCACATCATTTTCAGCTACATGCCTGTCCGCAAATGAGATTGCAGGCTGCGATCTGCTGGTTCTCGGAAACGATCCGCAAATCACGAAGGAGGGAATGCTCAACGGGCTGTATGCAAGTTGGATTGAGGCCTCGCACAAAACCAACGCCGATGTTACATATCACTATCTCCTGCTCTATGACCCCGAAAAGCTTTGTGTGGTATTTCTGAATGGCGATTGGGAACTCACGGAAAAAATCGCGGAGAACATGACCATTGTGCAGACAGACATCCCCACACCGGAACCGAGCCAGAATTACACATACGTCGGCGCTCTCGGCTGACATAAACTCCAGCAAAGGCTCCCCTTGGGCTCAAGGGGAGCTGTCAGCGAAGCGGACTGAGGGGATTCGTACGTTGCAAATTTCAGAGCACTCTGAAATTTACACCAGATCCCCTCCGTCATTTTCTCCGAAAATGCCACCTCCCCTTATCATGCAGGGCATGACAAGGGGAGGCTTTTCTGGATGCAGGCTAGGCTTCTCTCAGGCTTCCTTTTCCAGCTTTTCTCTAGCCTTTTTCAGCGCGTTCGCAAGCTGGTCGGGACAGGAGGTTTCCTTCATGCCGCAATGAATGCCGTCAAGGCGTTCGATCACGGTGTCGATATCCATGCCGTCGACAAGCTTGGAAATACCCTGCAGGTTGCCGTTGCAGCCGCCGATGAATTCAATATTTTTGACGGTCTTACCGTCTACGTCAAATAAAATTTCCTGTGAGCAGGTGCCTTTGGTTCTGTAAGTAAAGTGCATGCTTGTTTCTCCTTTTGTTCAATCAAATCGCAAAGCGATGAGTTTACATAATGACTTCTCCGTCCCGGATGCGGAGCACCTTGGTAAAGCTGTCTAAAAACTCCGGGGAATAATTGTGCATAGCGACGATCAGGATATCGCAGGGCAGCTGCGCGATCTGCTTTTCCAGCTCGACGCGCGTTTTTTCGTCGAGGCCAGCCGCCGGTTCGTCCAGCATGACGAGGCTTCCCTTCCGCCAGAGCGTCCGGGCCAGGTCGAGCCTGCGCTCCTCGCCGCCGGAGAGGGCGTGCTCCTCACCGCCGATTTGTGTATCCATGGACGCGCCGCGCTCTGCGTACCATTTGGAAAGCCCGGCGCGTTCCAGCGTTTTTGTCAGTGCCTCGTCCTGCTGCGCCGTACCGGAGAACATGGTGAGGTTGTCGCGGACGGAGGCGCTGTAGACGAAGGTTTTCTGCGATAAAAGCGTGACCTGTTTACGGAAATCCTCATAGCGGTAATCACGGGACGAGCGGCCATTGATTCCATATTCCCCTTCCGCGCTGCACATGGAGGCCAGCACCTTCAAAAGCGTTGACTTCCCTGCCCCGCTCTCGCCGAGCAGCGCAATGCGGTCGCCCTTCCAGAGCGTCAGATCAATGTGCTTTAAAATCTCCCGGTCGTCTTTGCGGCAGGAAACATCTTTCAATGTAACCGTCTCGATCTGCGTCAGCGGTTTGCGGCCCCAGTTGTCCGCCTCGTCCGTCGGCGCGTCCAGAAATGCGAGGACGCGCTTGCAGACCGCCGAGGCGGCAATGGTCGAGGAATAGCGCTCGCTGATGATCTGCACCGGTCCGGCGACAAGGTTCATGAGGCTTGCAAAGGTAATGAGCGCCGGGAGCGTGATAACGCCGCGCGTGACGAAAAACAGGCCGAGCACCCATGTGCCGAGCACGACGAGATTGCCGCAGCCGTAGGCTCCCGCGTATAAAATTCTGCGGATGCGGCGGGAGCGGAGCTTTTTCCGGTAAAGGTTTTCGTTGGCCTCGTCATGGGCACGGTTGATGCCTGAGAAGGCGTTGAAAATTTTCAGCTGGAAGAAGCCGGAGAAGATCTGTGTGATTGCCGTCAGATAGCGGGCCTTTGCCTGCTGTTCATTCTCCTGATGCGCCTGCAGGCGCTTTTCCGTCAGCTTGGGGAACGCCGCAGTCAGCACGCTGACGGCGATCATGATCAGGGTCATGACCGGCTGGATAGCAATGGCCGAGCCGACTGCCAAAAGGAAACAGCAGATCTGAAAATAAATTTCGCCCAGCGCCGCGACGTAATCCTGCTGGATGGTGTCCACATCATTCTGCACAAGGGACAGGCAGGAGCCGTCGTCCTTTTCGCTTTTTTCCATATAGCTGAGCGCTTCTATTTTCCGCACAGCGTCGGCGCGGAGGTCACGGCCGACACGCTGCACAATGATATCGCGCGAATAATCCAGCAGGAAAGCGAAAAAAGTCTCAATACAGAGGTAAAACAGCGTCACAAGCGCGATTTTCCACACGCGCGAGAGGTCGCCCTCCATGGCGCTGTCGGCAAACGTGCCAAGCAAAAAGGACATGAACACAGACGAACCGGCCGCCAGAAGGTTGGACACAAGGAACAGCGCGACAGACGGGCGGTTTTTGCGGTAATAGCGCTTCATAGCGGGCCTCCTTTTCGGTTTAGTAATACTTGATCTCCGAGCGGTGCGCCTCCAGCAGATTGTCCAGGTATTGATCGACATATTTCGTCATCTGCTCCGGCGGGTTCACCTTTGTAAATTCCAGTCCATGCTGCGCGCAGTATTCCTGCCCGAGCGTATCGCGCAGTCTCTGCCGCAGCATCCTGCGGGGAAGCTGCTCCGCGACCATATCGAAATACTGTTCGGTGGTGATCCCCATTTTTGTGCACCACTCCTCGATATAGCTTCGCACTTCCTCGTATTCTTCGTAGTTTTTCCGCTGTCCGGCCATCTCTGCGTCCACCTCTTCCTGTGTGACGGAAAGGCCGCGCTGCTCCGCCTCATCGAGCATGATGAGGTTCAGCAGGATCTGATCCAGTGCATCCGCGTCGCTGACGGTTTTGTCTCCTGTGACGTTGATCTGGTTTTCCTTTTCATACGCGACTTCGCTCTGCAAAATCTGCGTATCCTTGTAGGTCGCAACAACCGGGTCGTCCGACATCTGCTTCTGACAGGCTGTCAGGAAAAGCAGAAGAATACACAGCACAGGTATCATTCGTGATTTCATGGCGTTCTCCTTTCATCATTCGGTCAGGTCGCACAGGGTTGCGTTTACATAATCCGCGAGACGCATGGGGTCGAGCAGTACCTGGCAGCCGCGGCAGCCGGCGGAAACGCCAATTTCGTCATAGAGCTGGGCCGTCTCGTCGATGTAGGTCGGGAACAGCTTTTTCATGCCAATGGGGCTGCATCCGCCGCGGATATAGCCGGTCGTGGCGAGCAAGTCTTTAACGTGGATGAGTTCGATTTTTTTGTCATGTGCGGCCTTGGCCGCTTTCTTTAAATCCAACTCACAGCATACCGGGATACAGAACACGGCGAAGCCGCCGCGCTCTCCCTTTGCGACAAGCGTTTTGAAAATCTGCTCCGGCGGCATGCCGATCCCCTCTGCTGCGTGCATCCCGTTCAGGTCGTTCTCGTCAACCTCATATTCCGCTGCGCGGTATGGAATCTTTGCTGCGTCGAGCAGGCGCATCACGTTGGTTTTTGTCATTTGGAAGCACCTCTTTCCCCGCCATTATACCTGATTTCCACGTTTCTGGCAAGGAGCAAAACGCGTGCGCATTTTTTGCGAAAATGCGTTTAAACTATCTGTATATTTCAAAGTCACTTGTAGGGGCCGACGCCTACATCGGCCCGGCAGAATACACCATTTTTACGGTAATCTTCGGCGAATTTGCAACTTCCCAGCGGGCCGATGTGAGCATCGGCCCCCACAGCCAAACGGGCAGCTGCATGCGAATTCGCAGGTTTCTCACAAGCTATCTAACATTTTACACAGACAGGAGCATACGAATATGGGTGAAGCAAAAAAGGAAGAACAGGCGCGGCAGGAGCTGGTCGATCTTGGTGCATCGACGACGAAGACGGCGCGGGGGACGATCTACACGCTGACGATCATTGGACAGATTGAGGGGCATCAGGCGCTGCCGGAAAATATCAAGACAACAAAATATGAGCATGTCATCCCGCTGCTTGCTGCTGTGGAGGAGAGCGAGGAAATCGATGGGCTGCTGCTGCTTTTGAACACGGTCGGCGGGGATATTGAGGCGGGGCTTGCCATCGCGGAACTGATCGCAGGAATGAAAAAGCCGACCGTCTCTCTGGTGCTGGGCGGCGGGCACTCCATCGGCATTCCGCTGGCAGTGTCAGCTAAGAAAAGCCTGATTGTCCCAACAGCCAGCATGACCGTGCATCCGGTGCGCATGACGGGGCTTGTGGTCGGTGCGCCGCAAACGTATCAGTATTTCAATCAGATCCAGGAGCAGATCGTGAATTTTGTGACAAAGAATTCGCATATTTCCCGTGAGGATTTTCTGCGCTATATGATGGCAACAGACGAAATTGCAACAGACGTCGGCACAGTTTTATACGGCGAGGAAGCCGTTTCCTCGGGGTTAATGGACGCAATCGGCTCGCTTTCCGATGCGCTGAGCTTGCTGCATCGTCAAATTGACCGGCGCAGAAAGCGTGAGAAATCCCAAAACCAGTAATTCTTGCGAATTGACAGCGGCGGTGTGCTGTGCTAAAATGCGGACGATGCGAGCGGTGGAGTCTGTCATAGGCGCTGGGAAGCGTCCTATTCGCATCGGAGCGTGTATAGCTTTTGGCAGAACCATGACTGTGGTTCTGCCGTTTTGTTTTACAGGAGGAATTGGGAATGAGAAAAACGAAGATCGTCTGTACCATCGGTCCGGCCAGCAGTTCGGAGGAAGTCTTTGCGGATATGTGCAAGGCAGGCCTCAACGTTGCACGGCTGAACTTTTCACACGGAACGCATGAAGAGCATCAGCAGAAATTCGACATGATCCGCAAGGTGCGAAAGAAACTGGACCTTCCGGTTGCCATCATGCTCGACACCAAGGGGCCGGAATACCGCATTCGCACGTTTAAAAATAAGAAGATCATGTTGAAGGACGGCGATCTGTTCACCTTTACGACAAGGCAGATTGACGGTGACGAGACGATCGTTTCCGTCAGCTATGCAGGGCTGGCCCATGATCTTTCCGTGGGCGACACGGTGCTGGTCAACAATGGGCTGGTCATTTTTGAAGTGGAGAAAATCGAGGGCACAGAGATTCACTGCCGCGTCGTGACGGGCGGCGAACTGTCAGACTGCAAGAGTATGTCGTTCCCGCACAAGGTACTCGATCAGGTATATCTGAGTGAACAGGACAAGGATGATCTGCTGTTCGGTATTCAGAACGGCATTGATTTTGTTGCAGCGTCGTTTGTCTCGCGGAAGCAGGACGTGCTGGACGTGCGGCGGTTTCTGGACGAGCACGGCGGCAAGGACGTGGAGATCATCGCAAAAATCGAGAACCAAACCGGCATTGACAACGTGGAGGAAATCTGTCAGGAGTGCTCCGGCATCATGATCGGCCGGGGCGATCTGGGCGTGGAGGTTCCGTTTGCGGAACTGCCTGCAATCCAGAAGTACCTCATTACCAAGTGCCGCCTGCTCGGCAAGCGCGTCATTACGGCCACGGAAATGCTTGAGTCCATGATCCACAATCCGCGCCCGACGCGGGCGGAGATTTCCGACGTTGCAAACGCAGTCTACGACGGCACCAGCGCCGTCATGCTGTCCGGTGAGTCGGCTGCGGGCAAGTACCCGGTCAAAACCGTGCAGACCATGGCCGAGATCGTGGAGGAGACGGAAAAACATATCGATTATGAACCGCTGTTCCGCAGCGAGGCGTTTCAGATTAAGAATATGGTCGATGCGATTTCTCACGCAACGTGCTGCATGGCCTGCGATATCCATGCAAAGGCTATCGTCGTCAGTTCGCTTTCCGGCGCGACTGTACGGATGGTTTCGCGCTTCCGTGTACCTGTCGATATCATCGGCATGGCGACAAACGCTCGCGTGTGGTACCGTCTGGCGCTTTCATGGGGCGTGCAGCCGGTCCTGTGTGAGGAAACGTTTACATCGACAGATGTTTTGTTCTACAATGCACTGCGCGCGGCAAAAAAGGCTATGCACCTGAAGCCGGGCGACAACGTTGTCATGACTGGCGGCAACACGACCGGAACATCGGGCAACACCAATCTCATCAAGGTCGAGACGATCTGATCGTATAGACGAAACGCAAGGCCCGCTGCGGGCCTTGCGTTTCGTTTATGCTTCTGCCGCTTTCGAGATAGCTCGCAGGAGCAGTTCTTTTTCTGCTGTGCCGGTGACGAGGATCAGCCCAGATTCGTAGTCCGCCTCGGCGGTCTGTACGCCGGGAACGGCCAGAAGCGCCTGCTCCAGCGCAGCTTTTCCGGGCATAGCCGGAAGTTCCTCCATACGAATGGTCAGCGTATGGGAAGGAGTTTCCTGCTCGGGCGGTTTCGACTCGGAAGATATCGTCTGCGGCAATTTATTTTCTGCAATACACGCTGCTGCATTTTTGCACTTTCCAGTCAATACAGGAAGGAGCGTCATCCCTGTCAGGAAACAGGCAAGCAGCACACAGAACGCGGGTTTTGCTCCAAGGTCAAGTGCCGGTGCAAACAGGCCACCCGCCGCGCCTGCCAGCAAAAACGTACATACTGCACTGAATCCCTGCAGGCTGCGGCGTGTATGGACAGCACGGCGGCAGACGGAAATGGGGTCTTCTGCGTCAGCTAGTGTCTGCACAGACAGGATTGGTATCTGCTCCTGTAAATATGTGCTGGGCTCGCCTGCACGGATGCAGATCGGTCTTCCCCTCTGCGCAAGCTGCATCAGCGCCTGCTCCGGCCCAGCAGCTTCTATGACCTCCGTGTTGGTTTGCGAAGCAAGCTGTCTGATATAGAGCGACTGACTACCGGCCGGAATAGCCAGACGGAGCCGCTGCGCAGCAAGCACGCGGCAGGCTTCCGGCGCCCCCGGAAGCAGCGGGCTTTGCAGCGCAATCAGCCCGAGATACATACCTCCCTCCATACCAAACAGAAGTGCTGTTTTCCCGGAAAGTGAAACGTCATCGGCACGCGGTGCAAAAATCCCACGTCTGCGCAGCTGTTCTGATGTTCCAGCGTAATAGCGTTTTCCGTCCAACTCGGTGCAGAAGCCGTCCGGTGTCTGCGTGCGGTGTCCTGTTGACGGCACCGTAATGCCACAGCTGTGTGCCGTATTCAAAATTGCCGTCGCTTCCGGTGCATTGCAGTCCTGCATGACCGATGCAGCAAGCGCAAGAAACTGTCCTGCCTCCATCCCTGCGGGGCGAATATCCACGGCAGTTGGTTCGCCGGTCAGAAGTCCTTCCGGACGGAGAAGCGCCGTATCGGCGGTGCCGAGAGCCTCGATTATCTTTGCGGATACAGTCGGGATGGACATGCGCTGCATGGCGCGGCGGCTTGTCAGAAGAGAGATCATATGCAATGGACAAAGTGCCGACGCAGCAAGTACACAGAGTGCTCTTCCAAGAACGGCTCCCGGTCTTGCATGCAGCACGGCCCAGACTGCCGACGCGCAGATTGCGGCGGCAAAGCCTGTCCATGTCCAGACGTTCTCCGCCGTCCGCTCCGCCTGCATACCGGGAAGTTCAGCCTCCAGTCGATGCTCCAGGAGATCGAGCCATGCAGAGGCCGTCAGCAGCAGCGCTGCGGCGGCCGCCGCGTCCGGGAACACGCCAAGCGCACAGAGCACAAAAGCAAGCAGAACAGTCAGAACTGCCGTCGTATGCCGATCCGGCTTTCCGGTAAAAAGTTTGCAGATGCCTGTTTTCAGGCAGCAGAAATTCACGCCCGCAATTACAAGCAGAAGTCCCGGCAGCAGAAGCATGCGAACCAGAAGCGGTGCAAGCGGTACTTGCTCCGGATCCAGATACGTCAGTACAGTGAGCAGCGCTGTCAGAAGCATGGATATACAGGAACAAACAATCTGCCGCACGGAATGAGTGTTGTTTTTCATCGTATCCCTCCAGTTGAGGTTCTTTTGCTTATTTTATCCTGAACGTGATAAAAAAGCAACTGTTCGCCCATCCGCAGCGGACGTTGACAGGAAAGATTTCGGTTATTATAATAGAAATATCTATGAAGGAGGATACGCTATGAAACGAAGCGAACAGGATATCCGGTTCCAGTGGGACCTGACGAAGATCTACCCGGACACGGCGGCATGGGAGGCCGGCATGCAGGAGGCCGAGGCCGCGCTTGCACCGCTGGCCGCAATTCCAGGAACGCTTGGCACGTCCAAGGAAGCGTTCAAGAAGGGGCTTGACACCATCTACGCCTCTATGTTCAAAGTTGAGTTGCCTTATACCTATGCGTTTTTGAAGAAGACAGAGGACGGCTCTGTTGCGGAAAATCAGGAAATGGCCGCCCGCGGCGAGAGCCTGATCATCAAGTTCAACGCCGCAATAGCATTCCTGAGTCCCGAGATTCTTGCCATTCCGGCAGAAAAGCTGGATGAATGGATGCAGGATGAAGCGCTGGCAACCTACCGGCACACAGTAGACGATATTGTCCGCATGCGCGCACATACGCTCGACGCTGCGCGCGAGCAGATGCTTGCCCTGCTGGGCGATGCAGCCGGAACGCCGAAGGCCGCGTTTGAAATGCTGACCGACGTTGACCTGCAGCTGCCGATGGTCAAAAATGAGGCAGGCGAAGAGGTACGCCTCACCGCCGGTACGTTCCCTGTCTTCCGCGAGAGCCGCGACCGCTCCGTGCGCGAGGGTGCGTTCCGTGCCATGTTCGGCACCTACCGGCAGTTCGGCGATGCCATCGCCACGCTTTATGGCGGCTCCGTCAAATTCGACACCTATTTCTCCAATCAGCGCGGCTACGCCTCCGCGTGCGAGGCTGCACTGGACGGCGGCAACGTGCCCGTCTCTGTCTATGACAGTTTGATCGAAGCCGTGCACGAGAGTCTGCCCTCCATGCGCAAATATCTGGAACTGCGCCGCCGCGCGCTCAAGCTCGACAAAATCGACGTGTTTGATCTGTATGTCCCCATCGTGGAGGACGTCGACTATCCCATCGCGTTTGAGGACGCGAAGGAGCTGGTTAAGAAGGCGACGCTGCCGCTGGGCGAGGAATACCAGAAGCTGCTGGACCGCGCGTTCGCCGAACGCTGGGTCGACGTGTATGAGAACGACGGCAAGCAGTCCGGCGCGTTCTCGTTGGGCGTGTTCGGCGTGCATCCGTATGTGCTGATGAACTATGCCGGAACACTCAACGACGCGTTCACGCTGGCGCATGAGCTGGGCCACTCCATGCACTCCTGGTTCTCCGATACGACGCAGGATTATATCAACCACGATTACCGCATCATGGTCGCCGAGGTCGCCTCGACGGTCAACGAGGTCCTGCTGACCAAGTATCTGCTGAAGACCGAGACGGACGAAAAGCGCCGTGCATATATCCTCAACCACTTCCTCGAAAGCTTCCGCACAACGCTCTACCGTCAGACGCTGTTCGCAGAGTTCGAGCGCAAAGCGCACGACCTCTATGCCGCGGGTCAGCCGCTGACGGCCACATCGCTCAACAAAGTCTATCACGATCTCGAAGCCACCTATTATGACGGCATCGGCATTGATGCAGACATCGACCCCGAATGGTCGTATATCCCCCACTTCTACCGCGCGTTCTATGTCTATCAG
>ERZ1026933.872-NODE-872-length-10978-cov-5.045317_pt1 | contig 10978 bp, 7 predicted proteins | sample MGYA00519252_ERZ1026933 | MGnify/ENA primary metagenome ERZ1026933 (study PRJEB26926, sample SAMN06164828) | human gut metagenome | biome: ENVO:00009003; feature: ENVO:2100002; material: ENVO:00002003 | host: Homo sapiens | place: USA | collected 2012 ... | reverse complement strand
ATGTGCGACAATAGTGCCAAACATACGAGCGAAAACGGTGATGGTATGGAGAAAGAAGAACTATTGCAGCGGGTCTTTGGCTATTCCAGCTTCCGGCCGGGGCAGGAGAAGCTCATTGACGGCGTGCTTTCCGGGCAGGACGTATTCGGCATCATGCCCACCGGCGGCGGAAAAAGCATGTGCTACCAGCTCCCGGCGCTGATGCTGCCGGGAATTACTCTGGTAATTTCGCCCCTGATCTCTCTGATGCGGGATCAGGTGATGGCGCTGAAAGGGGCGGGCGTTCCCGCCGCGTTCCTGAACAGCACCCTCACGGGGCCGCAGATGCAGGCGGCATACCGCAATCTGCTGGCCGGGCGGTACAAGATCGTCTATGTCGCCCCGGAACGGCTGGACTACCCGGGCTTCGGCGGCGTGGTGGAGAAGCTGAACATATCCTTTGTCGCGGTGGACGAAGCCCACTGCATCTCCCAGTGGGGACAGGATTTCCGCCCCAGCTATTTACGAATCGTGCAGTTCATCGACAGCCTTCCGAAGCGCCCGGTGGTTGGGGCGTTCACCGCCACCGCGACCCGGAGCGTGCAGGAGGATGTGGAGCGGATTCTGGAGCTGCGCAGTCCGGTGCGGGAGGTCACGGGATTTGACCGTCCGAACCTGTATTTTGAAGTTATTCAGCCGGAGTCCAAGGACAAGACGCTTCTCCGTTTGCTTGCCGGGCAGAAGCGGAAAAGCGGCATCATCTACTGCGCCACCCGGAAAAAGGTGGAGAGCGTCTGCGAGCTGCTGTGTGACCACGGCTACGCCGCCACCCGGTATCACGCGGGGCTTTCCGAAGCCGAGCGAAGCAAAAATCAGGAGGATTTCCTCTACGACCGCAAGACCGTGATGGTGGCAACAAACGCTTTCGGCATGGGCATCGACAAATCCAACGTCAGCTTTGTCATCCACTACAATATGCCGAAAAGCATCGAAGCCTACTATCAGGAGGCCGGGCGCGCCGGACGGGACGGGGCAGAGGCGGACTGCATTCTGCTGTTCAACTCCGGAGACGTGCAGACCGCCCGGTTCCTTATCAACAACGGCTCCGACAACGAGGAAATGGACGCCGTGCAGCGGGAGGAGGTGCGGCGGCAGGATCTGGAACGGCTGGACGCCATGATCGGCTACTGCAAGACGAAAAGCTGCCTGCGGGGCTACATTCTGGATTACTTTGGGCAAAAGCACCCGGCGATGTGCGGCAACTGCGGCAGCTGCAAGGGGAATTTCCAGTCGGTGGACATCACCCGGGAAGCGCAGATCATTCTCTCCTGCGTAAAGCGGATACACGACGCTCTGGGCTACAACGTAGGCGCGAATCTGCTGGGGAACATTCTGCGGGGCAGCCGGAACAAGCGGGTGCAGGAGCTGGGGCTGGACAAAATCAGCACCTACGGTCTGCTGAAGGACAGGACCCGAAGCGACATTCACGCCATGATCGACCATCTGGAGGCGGAAGGGTATCTGCGGACGGAGCAGGAGCATCAGTCCGTTTTCCTGACCCCGGCGGCGGGGGAGGTGCTCTACCGGGGCAAGACGGTCTCCATGCTGGTAGAGCAGACTTTGGAGCCGGAAACCCCGGCCACGGAGACCGCGAAGCTCGCCGCAGACGATGCCCAGCTGTTTGACGTACTGAAAGAACTGCGGCTGGAACTGGCGAAAAAGGCGGAAATTCCCGCGTTTATGGTATTTTCCAACGCCACACTGGCGGATATGGCGAAAAAGAAGCCCGCCACCATGGGAGAATTCAAGAAGGTCTCCGGCGTGGGCGAGATCAAGGCCGCGTGGTACGGCACGGCGTTCCTCAAATGCATCCAGACGTACTTGGACGAAAACGCATGACATTTGACAGCGCAGAAAGGGAGAGGACGATAATCTGGAATTTATTACCATTCCGTCCAGCACCTGTGCGGCGTTCTTTTGCAAGAGAAGAATGCCCGATGCCTTCATCGAAACCTATCACAGAGTCGTGACCGAGTTCTTCCCCCAGAGTGCCCAGTATGAATATGCCGAAAGTGTGGAATTTGAGGTCTATTCTTCATCGGATACGCAGAACCCGAATTATCAGTGCGAGATCTGGATCGCTGTGAAGGAAAAGGCGTAAAACGCATAATGACAGAAATCCAGCCCGGTGCCGCGAAAGCGGTACCGGGCTGGATAAGTATTTGCAGGACAAAATTTTAGGATAATTCGTATGCACCTGGATAAAACTGATCTCCATTCAGAATTCGGAAAAAATACTGCTGAACCAGACTGTTTCCCCATTCCTCGGGTGTAAGACCGCTCCAAATCTGCCTGCACACGCTGCGGTATTCCGCGTCATCTTCCATTGCTTCGTAGTACATTGCTTTCGCAAGCAAATCCTGAGGCGAAAGCCGGTAAGCGTTTTTCATCATTTCAACGCCCTTATCATACCAGCCATTATAATCGCCATGATAATCAATGAAGAAATACGGCATAACCTTGATCATATATCCGAAGAAAGCGTTGAAGCAGGCACTCGCGGAAAAGTGGTCAAATCCGTACCGCGTTATTTCCATCAGCCGTACCATGATATCGTCGGAACAAGGCATTTCCGCGCCGGAAGCCTGCGGAAATGGATTTGACTTTGCTTCGTCAATGAGGAGCAGTGTGTACCACATTTGCGTCCCGGCTGCCACAAGAGCGCGCAGATCCGAGGGGTTCTGCACCCACTTGTCATATACAAATCGGATTGCGGCGTTCCAATCTTCTCTGCGCTCAAGTTCCGAGACGGCTGGGTCAAAGTCAATTTTTGATATTTCCAAAAACTACCCACTCCGTTCATAAAGATTCGGTATAGATGTGAATCATTTTAGATTCCAATAATGGATGCCATTTCGAATGTATTTGCCACAACAGAGAAAGTCTTTCTTTAGCCCCCGACGGCAGTTCCCTTAAATTGACCAGTACACTTCTCTTTCACCCATATACTCATTTACCGCTCTCCACTGCACCTTTTGGGCGCAGATAACTGTCCCTGAATACTGTTCAATCTCTGCCGCTGTTAAGCCACCGCCGTCACACCAGAATACACAGCCGTCCGTCAAAAGCATGGTCGCGTCATGAATTTCGCAAGTGTACCGTTCGTCACAGGGCGATAACCTGAGATACTTAAGTCCCGAAAACTCCAGCTCAATCGCGGAAGGGGCGTCCGACTGCCGCTGGATTATCATTTTCAGAATGCGCAGGCCGTTCACGGGATACATGGCAAGGTCGGTGTCTACGTAAGCGCCGCTGGTGTATTTCATTTCCTTGATACAGCTGTCATGAAAACCGCAGACCGTCTCCATCAGAATGGACAGGTCCTGCTCATTGCTGACAGAATTCCACATCTTCACGCCGTCTCCCTTATTGCTCCCGGTTGTCCAACGTGTAGATCACGCAGGCAAATCCGGCAATCAGGGCAAACAGAATGGCTCCGCCCAGCGCGTCGCCAAGGCTTGCGCCGAGGAAAAACCCGACGATCGCGGCAATGACCATGACAATTACGGATACAACCGTCCTGAATTTGTTCATAGCCCGATTACCTCCAAACCTGAATTACCCGATGGGTTCAAAATCCGCAGCGCCGTGCTTGCACAGGGGGCATACGATGTCGTCGGGCAGGGTGTCGCCCTCGTAGATCCAGCCGCAGACCTTGCAGACGAAGCCGTGCTTGCCCTCGGTTTCCGGCTTGGGCTTGACATTGTTCTGATAGTAGGTGTAGGTCATGGTCTCCCGGTCGGAGATCACCCGCGCCTCAGTGACGGAGCAGATGAACATGCCGTGGGTGTCCAGATCCACATAGCTTTCCACCTTCAGGCTCATGAAGGAGTTGATATACCGGGGCAGGAACCGCAGGCCGTTATCGGAGCGCAGCTCCTCGACACCGGCGAACTTGTCCGCCGTGCGGCCGCTCTGGAAGCCGAAGGTCTGGAAAACGGAGAAGGGGGCAGAGGTGTCCAGACAGCACACGTTCATCACGCCGGTCTGCTTGATGACGTGGTGGGAGTAATTCTGCTTGTTGATGGTGACGGCGATGCGGTTGGGGGTGTTGGTGACCTGAGAGACGGTGTTGACGATCAGGCCGTTGTCCTTGCTGCCGTCGCTGGATGTGACCACGTACAGGCCGTAGCCGATGTTGAACAGCGCGTCCAGATTGTTCTTGTTCGCCGTCTCGTCCTGCCGGGCGAGGTAGTCCTTGCACAGCTCGTTTGCCATGGACTCAATCTGAGCCTTGCTGTCGTCATTCAGTGCGGAGAGAATCTTCACAGTGGTGTCGGTGAAGGTCAGGTTCTTGCTGCCCTCCAGCATCTTGCGCATGGTCTTGGCGGCGAGGGGCGCCCATGAGCCGTTCTCCATCAGGCCGATGGTGCGGTTCTGGAAGTTCCGCTCGGTCAGATGATGAATGAATTCCTTCATGAAGGGGAAGATGTCGGCATTGTAGGTGGTGGTAGCCAGCACCAGCTTGCCGTAGCGGAAAGCGTCCTCCACGGCCTTGGCCATGTCGCACCGGGCGAGGTCGTGCACGATGACCTTTGGGCAGCCCTTGTCCGCCAGCTTCTGCGCCAGCAGCTCCGCCGCCGCCTTCGTGTGGCCGTAGACGGAGGTGTAGGCGACCACAATGCCGTCGCTCTCCACCCGGTAGGAAGACCAGATGTCGTACAAATTCAGATAATACCCAAGATTCTCTGTCAGCACGGGGCCATGCAGGGGGCAGATGATGGAAATGTCCAGCCCGGCGGCCTTTTTCAGCAGCGCCTGCACCTGCGCGCCGTACTTGCCCACGATGCCGATGTAGTACCGGCGGGCTTCGTCCGCCCAGTCTTCCTCCACGTCCAGAGCACCGAACTTGCCGAAGCCGTCAGCAGAGAAGAGAACCTTGTCATAGGAATCATAGGTCACGATGACCTCCGGCCAGTGAACCATGGGCGCACCCACAAAGGTCAGGGTGTGCTTGCCCAGGCACAGGGTATCGCCCTCGCCCACCACAATGCGCCGGTCGGCGTAGTCGTCGCCGAAGAAGTTCTTCATCATCACGAACGCCTTGGCGGAGGAAACCACGGTCGCCTCGGGGTAGACCTTCAGGAAATTGGCGATGTTGGCGGAGTGGTCAGGCTCCATGTGCTGCACCACCAGGTAGTCCGGCTTGCGGCCGCCCAGGGTGTTCTGAATATTGTCCAGCCACTGATGGGTAAAGCCGCGGTCTACGGTGTCCATAATGGCGACTTTTTCGTCCACGATGGCGTAGGAATTGTAGCACATGCCGCCCGGGACAACGTACTGTCCCTCGAACAGGTCGACCGCATGGTCGTTGACGCCGATGTACCGGATGTCCTTTGTGATTGTCATAAAATTGCTCCTTTTTTGTGTTATTATGTCAGTTCTGCTCGTAATCCAGAACTTCCTTGGCAATATAAATCGGGCGGTCCTTGCTCTGCTCAAAGGTTCTGCCCACGTATTCGCCGATGATGCCGATGCAGAACAGCTGCACGCTGCCCAGCAGTAAAATCAGCACGATGATGGTGGCGTAGCCGGGAACGTCGATGCCCTGAATCAGCTTTTGCAGCACCACCACGATCAGGTAAATGACAGCCGCAACGCCCGTCACGCCGCCGAGCCACGTCGCCAGCCGCAGGGGGGCGGTGGAGAAACCGATGATACCCTCGATGGCGTAATTCACCAGCTTCCAGAAGCTCCATTTCGTGGTGCCGGTCGCCCGCTCGCAGGCGGTGTAGGGGATGAACTTGGTGCTGTAGCCCACCCATGCGAAAATGCCCTTGGAGAAGCGGTGGTATTCCGCAAGCTCCAGAATGCTGTCCCGGACGCTGCGGCGGAAGGTACGGAAGTCGCTGGCGTCGGGCTGCAATGTCACCTTGGACAGCTTGTTGATGATGCTGTAAAAGCACTTTTTGAAGAAGGACAGCACCTTTCCTTCTCCCCGGCGATCCTGAAATGCTGCGACCACGTCGAATTCCGGTTCCTCGTCCAGAATTTTCACCATGTTACGGACGATTTCCGGACGCTGCTGGAGGTCGGCGTCAATGAGGCAGATATAGTCTCCTGCCGCGTGCTGCAAGCCCGCGTAAATTCCGGCCTCCTTGCCGAAATTCCGGGAGAAGGACACCACCTTCACGGGGCATTCCTGCGCGGCGTAGAGCTTTTTCAGATTGTGCAGTGTGGCGTCCCGGCTGCCGTCGTCAATGAAGACGATCTCGTAATCATAGCCGCAGCCATCAAAGGCGGAGATGACCGCCTGCTGAAACAGGGCGACGTTATCCGCTTCGTTATAGCAGGGAACTACCAGGGATAATTTCATGAGCAAACACTCCCGCTTCCAATAAACTGCATACATTATATGCGATTTTTACCGGCTCGTCAACGCCTTGTGCAGCCATTTTCCGCTGCCGAAGCGGACGGAGAAGACGACGCACCGGATTGCCCACGACGCCCACATGGCGATCCACACGCCCAGCAGGCCGAGCTTGCAGGGAATCGCCAGCACATAGCCAAGGCCGATGGTCACGACCCACAGCACAGCCAGTGACACCACGGAGGGGTACAGGGTATCGTTGGCCGCCCGGAGGGTGCTGGGCAGGGTGTTCGACCGCGGCCAGAACAGCAGCAGGCTGGGAATCGACCAGTACAGCAGCTTTTTCGCCATGGCGAGAACCTCCGGCGTGGGGTGGTACTGCCCCAGAAGCGCGGGAAGCAGGGGAATAAACAGGGTGGAGGTCAGCAGCACCAGAATCAGGGCGATCTGGTCGCACCGGACGCCGTAGCGTTTGGCTTCGTCATACTTTTCCGCGCCAAAGCACCGGCCGACCACCGTCACGGACAGGTTCGCCGCGGCCATAGCAGGGGAGTACCACACACCGATCACGGAATTGGCAATGGCGTGGGTCGCCAGTGCTGTGGTGCCGAGAGAGATCATGTACATTTCGGCCACCACATTTCCGAGGGACGAGCACGCCTGTTCCAGCCCCAGAGGAATGCTGACCTGCAAGGTGGAGCGGAGAATCCCTTTATCGCAGGTGAATATCTGCCCGAAGGTCATTTTTACCGGCGCTTTCCAGAAAAACAGCAGGATCACGGACGCGGCGGAGCCAATGAACCGCGCCAGCAGCAGGGCAAAAACGCTGCCGAGAATATCCATCCGAAGCACATTCAGAAATAGAATGCTGAGCACCAGATAGGCGGCGTTGATGATGACGCTCAGGGCAAGGCACCGGCCGGATTCTCCCAGCCCACGGAGAATGCCGAAGTTTGCGGTATATATGGTAAACACCAGCATCGACCAAGCTCTGCCGGAAAGATAAATCCGGGCTTTTTCCAGAACGACGGCTTCTGCCTCCGGGTAAAGCAGGGTCAGCACCTGACGGGGAAACATCAGCAGGGGCAGGCACACCACGGTGCCGACTGCCACCGTCAGCCACAGCGTCATGCCCGCGGCCTTGCGGATACGAACAGGGTCTTTCATGCCGCAGCTCTGGGCGACCACCACCGTGCCGCCGGCGCTGATACCGTTGAAAATGCAGGTGATCATCCACGCCAGCGGCGTCACCAGAGACACCGCCGCGACGCTGGCTTCGCCGTTGCTGCTGATGAGGGCGGTGATGAGCATACTGATGAACATGATGGACAGACAGTCCAGAACGTTGGGAAAGGTCAGATGGAGAATTTCCCGCCACGAAAACACCGTACCGGACAGGGTACGTGTGAGAAAGTTGTCAAGGAATTTGGGTACAGAATGCTGTTTCATGAAGAAATGGCCTCCGCAGGATTTTTCGTCCAAAGCATAGCATGACCGGCAGGAAATGTCAATGGATGGCAGAAGGGCACTAACATTTTTCTTGACAAAATACTGCCTTTGCAATACAATGAAATGAAATTGATAACGCGGTGAACGGGAGGTTCCGTTTTCCGGCTCAAGGAAGAGAGTGCGCATTCTGGTGCGAGCGCATATTGGCCGGTTCGGATGGTCGCCCGGGAGCGGTCTTTCTGAATAAAGTAGGAAAGAACGGGGCTGCCCGTTACAGCAGTTTTTAAGTGCCCGAAAGGGAATTCAGGTGGTACCGCGGAAAATTTTCGCCCTGAGCTTTTGGGGAATCTTTGAGTCAGCCGATTCAGAGCTTCCCCGGCTCAGGGCGTTTCTTATTTAACAAAAGGAGCGAAAAAAATGGCAAGAGAATTACCAAAGGTCTACGAGCCGCAGCAGGTGGAATCCAAAATCTACGACATGTGGCAGCAGGGCGGCTACTTCCACGCCGAGGTGGACGAAAGCAAGAAGCCCTTCACCATCGTCATGCCCCCACCCAACGTCACCGGTCAGCTGCACATGGGTCACGCCATGGACGCGACATTGCAGGACACCCTGATCCGGTTCAAGCGGATGCAGGGCTACAACTCCCTGTGGATTCCCGGCGTCGATCACGCCGGCATCGCCACCCAGATCAAGGTGGAGGAGGAGCTTCGCAAGGAGGGTCTGACCCGCTACGATCTTGGTCGTGAAAAGTTTCTGGAGCGCGTCTGGGACTGGAAGCACAAGTACGGCAACCGCATCGTGGAGCAGCAGAAGAAGCTGGGCGCAAGCTGCGACTGGGAGCGCGCCCGGTTCACCATGGACGAGGGCTGCTCCAAAGCCGTGCGGGAGGTCTTCGTCTCTCTGTACGAAAAGGGTCTGATCTACAAGGGCAGCCGCATCATCAACTGGTGTCCCCACTGCGTCACCGCCCTGTCCGACGCTGAGGTGGAGTATGTGGACAAGCCCGGCCACCTGTGGCACATCCGCTACCCGCTGGCCGACGGCTCCGGCGAGGTGATCGTGGCGACCACCCGTCCCGAGACCATGCTGGGCGACTCCGGCGTGTGCGTCAATCCCAACGACGAGCGCTACAAGGACATCGTGGGCAAGATGGTCATTCTTCCCCTTGTGAATAAGGAAATCCCCGTCGTCGCCGACGATTACGCCGAGATGGACTTTGGCACCGGCTGCGTTAAGATGACCCCCGCCCATGACCCCAATGACTTTGAAGTGGGACTGCACCACAATCTGGAAGTCATCCGGGTTCTGGACGACAACGGCAAGGTCAACGAAAACGGCGGAAAGTATGAGGGCCTCGACCGCTACGAGGCCAGAAAGCAGATCGTCGCCGATCTGGAAGCGGGCGGATATCTGGTGAAGGTGGAGCCTTACAGCCACAACGTCGGCACCTGCTACCGCTGCCATCAGGACGTGGAGCCGATCATCTCCGCCCAGTGGTTCGTGAAGATGAAGCCTCTGGCCGAGGAAGCCATCCGGGTTGTCAAGGACGGGGAGACCAAGTTCGTCCCCGAGCGGTTCAGCAAGACCTATCTCAACTGGATGGAGAATGTCCGCGACTGGTGCATTTCCCGTCAGCTGTGGTGGGGGCATCAGATTCCCGCATGGACGTGCGCCGACTGCGGCCACATCACCGTGTCCCGGGAGGATGTCTGCAAGTGCGAAAAGTGCGGCAGCACCAACGTTGAGCGTGACCCCGATGTGCTGGATACCTGGTTCTCCTCCGCTCTGTGGCCCTTTGAAACGCTGGGCTGGCCGGAAAAGACGGAAGACCTTGACTATTTCTACCCGACGGACGTGCTGGTCACGGGCTACGACATCATTTTCTTCTGGGTTGCGAGAATGATCTTCTCCGGCTGCGAGCATACCGGCAAGACGCCCTTCCACACCGTTCTGATTCATGGCCTTGTCCGGGACAATCAGGGACGCAAGATGTCCAAGTCTCTGGGCAACGGCATTGACCCGCTGGAAATGATCGACAAATATGGCTGCGACGCTCTGCGGATGAACCTGATCACCGGCAACTCTCCCGGAAACGACACCCGTTTCTACACCGAGAAGTGTGAGGCCATGCGCAACTTTGCCAACAAGCTGTGGAACGCCTCCCGCTATGTGCTGATGAATCTGGGCGAGGACGCCAAGAACGAGCTGCCTGCCCTTGACAAGCTGGAAATTGCCGACAAGTGGGTGCTGTCCAAGCTGAACACGCTGATCGCCGAGGTCACGGAGAATCTGGAAAAGTACGAGCTGGGCGTGGCCGTCCAGAAGGTGTACGACTTCATCTGGGACACCTACTGCGACTGGTATATCGAGCTGACCAAGGCGCGGCTGTACTCCGAGGATGCGATCCGCAAGCAGACCGCGATTCAGGTGCTGGTGTACGTGCTTGACCAGATCCTGCGGCTGCTGCATCCCTTCATGCCCTTTATCACAGAGGAGATCTGGCAGAGCATCCCCCACGAGGGCGACGCGCTGATCGCCGCGAAGTGGCCGGAATATCGGGAAGACCTTGCCTTCAAGGCCGAGGAAAGCCACATGGAGTCCGTCATGGACGCCATCCGCGCCATCCGCAACCGCCGTGCGGAAATGAACGTTCCGCCCTCCCGGAAGGCGGCGCTGTACGTGCTGACCTCCAAGCCTCAGGTCTACGCCGAGGGCGAGGGCTTCATCCAGCGTCTGGCCTACGCCGACACCGTGACCATGCTGGACAAGGAGCCGGAAAACTTAAGCGGCATGGTGACCATTCCCACCGCCGACGCCAAGCTGTATATCCCCATGGGCCAGCTGGTGGACGTGGCCAAGGAGCTTGACCGTATCTCCAAGGAGCTGGAAAAGAACCGCAAGTTCTTAAGCTCTCTGGAAGCGAAGCTCAGCAATGAGAAGTTCGTCTCCCGCGCCCCCGAGGCCGTTGTGAACGCGGAGAAGGAAAAGGCGCAGAAGACCCGCGACCTGATCGCAAGTCTCGAGCAGAGCGAAGCGGCGCTGAAAAGTCTGTAAATGAACAAAACCCGCAGGAAATGGGCGGGGCGCATTAGACAGTCAACAGGCACAGTGGGATAGCATCCGCTGTGCCTGTCCTTGTATCATCTCATGCAGGCACCCCTTGCCTCTCCCTATGGG
>ERZ1026933.869-NODE-869-length-10987-cov-8.137578_pt1 | contig 10987 bp, 7 predicted proteins | sample MGYA00519252_ERZ1026933 | MGnify/ENA primary metagenome ERZ1026933 (study PRJEB26926, sample SAMN06164828) | human gut metagenome | biome: ENVO:00009003; feature: ENVO:2100002; material: ENVO:00002003 | host: Homo sapiens | place: USA | collected 2012 ... | reverse complement strand
CGGAGATGTGTATAAGAGACAGAATATCATTATATAAAAGTGGAAAAACAAACGTACAGCTATGACGAGGCTTACAAGGCATCGTTAGAGTATTTTAAAGGAGATGAACTTGCTGCCCGCGTTTGGGTAAACAAGTACGCTGTAAAAGATTCCTTCGGAAATATTTACGAAAAATCTCCTGTGGATATGCATTGGCGTATTGCTAATGAAGTAGCCCGTATCGAGGCAAAATATCCTAATGCACTCAGTTCGGAAGAACTCTTTGGATTATTCGATCACTTCAAGTACATCGTTCCTCAGGGAAGCCCGATGACAGGTATCGGAAATGATTATCAAATTGCTTCATTATCCAACTGCTTCGTTATCGGTCTGGACGGGAAAGCCGACTCTTACGGTGCTATCATTCGTATCGACGAAGAACAAGTACAGCTGATGAAACGCCGTGGTGGTGTAGGACATGACCTTTCACATATCCGCCCGAAAGGCTCACCTGTAAAAAACTCTGCACTGACTTCTACCGGACTGGTTCCCTTTATGGAACGTTATTCAAACTCAACCCGTGAAGTAGCTCAAGACGGACGTCGTGGAGCACTAATGTTGAGTGTATCTATCAAGCATCCCGACTCTGAAGCATTTATCGATGCCAAGATGACCGAAGGGAAAGTGACAGGAGCCAATGTTTCAGTTAAGCTGGACGATGAATTCATGCAGGCAGCTGTAGAAAACCGTACCTATACACAGCAGTTCCCTATCGATTCAAACGATCCACAGGTAAAAAAAGAAATCAACGCTTCTGCTCTGTGGAAAAAGATTGTTCACAATGCATGGAAATCGGCAGAACCAGGAGTTCTTTTCTGGGACACCATCCTGAGAGAATCAGTACCCGATTGTTATGCAGACCTAGGTTTCCGCACTGTTTCAACCAATCCGTGTGGTGAAATTCCTTTGTGTCCGTATGACTCTTGCCGTCTGCTTGCCATCAACCTTTACTCATATGTAGTAAATCCATTTACTCCTGAGGCATATTTCGACTTTGAATTATTCAAGAAACATGTCGGATTGGCACAACGTATCATGGACGACATTATCGATCTGGAACTTGAGAAAATCGAAAAAATCATGGAAAAGATTGATTCAGACCCTGAAAGTGAAGAAGTAAAGGGAACTGAACGTCATCTGTGGGAAAAGATTTATCGCAAATCAGGTCTAGGACGCCGTACCGGAGTAGGTATTACAGCCGAAGGAGATATGCTTGCCGCTATGGGATTGCGCTACGGAACAGAAGAGGCTACCGAATTTTCTGAAAAAGTACACAAAACAATCGCAATAGAAGCTTACCGTTCTTCAGTCAATATGGCAAAAGAACGTGGAGCATTCGAAATATACGATGCTGCACGCGAAGTAAATAATCCGTTCATCAACCGTATAAAAGACGCCGATCCGGAACTCTACGAAGACATGAAAAAGTACGGACGTCGTAACATTGCCTGTCTGACAATCGCTCCAACCGGAACAACAAGCTTGATGACTCAAACAACATCGGGAATTGAACCGGTATTCATGCCTGTGTACAAACGTCGCCGCAAAGTAAATCCAAATGATGCAAATGTACACGTAGATTTCGTAGACGAAACAGGAGATGCTTTTGAAGAATACGTTGTATTCCACCATAAGTTCCTGACATGGATGCAAATAAACGGATACGATCCAGACAAACATTATACACAGGAAGAAATAGACGACCTGGTTGCCAAATCTCCTTATTATAAAGCTACATCAAACGATGTAGACTGGCTGATGAAGGTCAAAATGCAGGGACGTATCCAGAAATGGGTAGACCACTCAATCAGTGTTACTATCAACCTGCCAAATTCTGTTGACGAGGAACTGGTAAACCGCCTTTACGTAGAAGCATGGCGTTCAGGCTGTAAAGGATGTACCGTATACCGTGACGGTTCACGCGCCGGAGTTCTCGTTTCTACACAGAAGAAAAAGGATAAGAAAGAAGAAGAGTGCCAATGCAAACCACCTCAGGTAACAGAAGTACGTCCTCGTGTTCTGGAAGCTGATGTCGTTCGATTCCAGAATAATAAAGAAAAATGGGTGGCTTTCGTAGGACTACTCGACGGACATCCATACGAAATCTTCACAGGTCTGCAAGACGAAGAAGAAGGTATCCTGCTGCCGAAATCAGTAACTTCCGGACGTATCATCAAGAGTTACGATGAAGACGGAACGAAGCATTACGACTTCCAGTTTGAAAACAAACGTGGTTACAAGATGACCATCGAAGGACTTTCTGAGAAGTTCAACAAGGAATACTGGAACTATGCAAAACTGATATCCGGTGTGTTACGTTGGAGAATGCCTATCGAACAGGTTATCAAACTGGTAGGTTCATTGCAGCTTGACAGTGAAAACATCAATACCTGGAAAAACGGTGTACAGCGTGCATTGAAGAAATACGTACAAGACGGAACCGAAGCCAAAGGTATGAAATGTCCTAACTGCGGACATGAAACCTTAGTTTATCAGGAAGGCTGTCTGATTTGCAAGACTTGTGGAACATCACGCTGCGGATAAAATGATGAAGCAGGCTACAGACATGTATATTCATCTGAAAGGTATCAGACTGTACGCTTATCACGGTGTACTGCCTCAAGAGAATCGTGTAGGAGCGCAATATACAATCGACTTACGTCTGAAAACAGATTTTACACTCGCAGCTGAAACCGACCGGCTGGAAGGAACCATAAACTACGCAGATGTATTCAATGCCGTAAAAGAAGAAATGCGCATTCCTTCCCAACTGCTTGAACATGTAGCATGGAGAATTGCCCAAAGGCTATTGGATGATTTCCAGACAATAAGTGAAATCAATATTGCACTTTACAAGCAAAATCCTCCGATGGGGGCCGACTGTTCACAAGTAGGTGTAGAAGCAACTTACATCAGATAAATAAAGAAAAGGAGTCCGGATGATGAAAGTGACCTGAACCAATCATCACTTCATCTATCCGGACTTTTTTTATACCCTTTACTATGCAAAATATCAGTGCCAAAAAGATATCTCTTTTTTTAAGGCAAATCTGAAAACAAAGCTAAAAAGACTTCTAAAAAACATGCCCTTTACAGATTTAACCTCAACTCCAAAAACAGTAATAGTAAGAGCTGAAAACAGGTAAAAGCCATGTTTTTTATATCTCAAGGAAGTTTTTGCAAAAACATCGTGATATTTTCTAAAAAACTGTACGAAAGTTTCTGTCACTTCGTACAAAAAACAGCCAAAATTCATGTTCTTTATACGAATAATTCATCTTCTTTTTCATAACTTACCAGCAAGTTCTTGCAATCGGCCTCAAACACCTTATAATCCTCTTGTCACAACGTAATCTTTTCCGGCTTCTGTTGCCAGATCATACTCATACACTCTCGGAATAACCGGATATTGCGGATTGATTTCCTTCGATACCAAAGGCTCTTTAATAGCAGCCTGACGGAACAGCGGATTAGGATTTGTCCCCGATGCCGGCTTCAGCCCCTCTCCTTTCAATGGAACATACGAACGCAGACGCAGGTTTCCTCCTATGCGGGAGTGAATTTTAGCAGTGTTCAACTGTACGCCATTCCAGTCCATATCGACAACAAATCCTCCGCGGGCAACTAATCCTTTGACTTTACCTTCCGCCCATTTGTCAGGTAAAGCCGGAAGCAAATGCACTGCTCCGTCGTGACTCTGAAGTAACATTTCTGCAACTCCAGCCGTAAATCCGAAATTTCCGTCTATCTGGAAAGGAGGATGCGCATCAAACAAGTTAGGATACGTACGTCCTTCAGGATATTCTTCTTTTACCTTATCATTGGGCAGCAGAACCAGCAAATTGGAAATCATCTTATAAGCATGATTACCGTCGAGCAGGCGTGCCCACAGATTAATCTTCCATCCGATAGACCATCCGGTAGCCTTATCACCACGTTGCAGCAAGGTGTTTTTTACAGCCTGAAAAAGTTGTGGATGAGTAAACGGAGAAATCTGATTGCTGGGGAACAATCCGTATGCATGCGATACGTGGCGGTGTCCGTCTTTCGGATCGTCCAGATCTTCCAGCCATTCCTGCAACTGATTGTAACGCCCTATCTGCATAGGAGCCATTTCGGAAAGCAAGGTTCTCAACGAATCTCTGTAAGCAGCCGGAAGTTCCAGAATTTCAGAAGCAGCCAGTGTATTGCTCAATACATCGAAAATAATCTGATTATCCATCGTACAGCCCGATACGATAGTAGAAGCTTTCTTGGTGTCTTCACCCTTCGGACCATGCTCGGGAGACATGGAAGGAGCTGTAACTTTCCATCCATATTTCGGATGAGGAATCATATACCCCAAGAAGAAATCGGCGGCTCCTTTCATTGCCGGATAAGATTTTCTCAGGAAATCTTTATCGCCGGTATACAGATAATGCTGCCATAAGTGAGTAGTCAGCCAGGCTCCTCCTACCGGCCATGTTCCGTAGAAAGCTTTGTCTACCGGACCAGTGACACGCCAGATATCGGTATTGTGATGTGCCACCCATCCGTTGCAACCATACATCGCACGTGCGGTTTCACGTCCGGTTACAGATAAATCCTGAACCAGATCGAACAAAGGTTCATGGGTTTCCGACAGATTGGTAACCTCTGCCGGCCAGTAATTCATTTCGGTATTGATATTGATGGTATACTTTCCATCCCACGGAGCATTCAACTGATGATTCCAGATGCCCTGCAAATTGGCAGGCTGTCCTCCCGGCTGTGAAGAAGAAATCAGCAGGTAACGGCCATACTGGAACATCAAAGCTGCAAGTGCCGGATCATTTCCCTGACTGAAACCGGCAATACGCTTCACCGTTTCCTGTCTGGCTGTTTTAGTGTTTTCTCCTCCTAGCGAAAGCGAAACACGATTGAACTGCGACTGATAATAGTCGGTATGTGCTTTCAACGCTTCGGAATACTCTTTTTTCATTGCACCAGCCAACAAAGCAGAAGCTTTCTTGCTTTCATTTCCCTTTACATTATGATAATTGACGAAATTGGTTGCAGCAGCGATATACAAGGTAGCAGCAGTCGCATGCTCAACAGAAATATATTTATCCGTCAGACTGACCTTACCGCCTTCTGCTATCACCTGACTCTGAGTTTCAACTTCGATTACTCCTTTCACACCTTCATGGTCTCCACCCTTGCCGCGAAGAACCAGCTTTTTCCCCTGCTTTCTTACCGTACTTTGCAGCGGAGAATCATAGCTTACCTTAAAATTTAATTCACCTGGTTTATCGGTCGTGAAACGGACAATGATTACCCGATCGGGAAAAGAGGCAAAAACCTCACGCTGAAAGTTCACTCCGTCTACCTGATAACGGGTTGTCGCCACAGCTCTTTCCAAATCAAGGTCACGATAATAATTCTTAGCTTTTTCATGGCCCGGCGCTTCAATAATCAAGCTTCCGATTGTCTGATAAGGCATACCGTTTCGCCCCGTATAAAACGTCTGGTCAATCAGATTCTGGGCGTCCATTGTCTTTCCGGAGAAAATCAGGTTACGTACTTCAGCCAGACTTTCGAGCGCTTTCGGATTGTCATTCCGGTACGGTCCTCCTCCCCAAAGCGTTTCTTCGTTCAACTGCAATTCTTCGCGCGATGTTCCTCCATAAACCATCGCTCCCATCGATGAGTTTCCTACGGGCAGTGCCTCTACCCATGTTTTTGCCGGTTGCTGATACCACAGCTTCAAATTTTGTGCGTGTGTCGAGAGCATCATCCAAACGCATGCTCCCACTAATAACAAATGTTTTTTCATATAAGGTTTACTTATTGTATTTACGACGATAAAGATAACTAAAAGAGAAATAGCATCCAACGGTTCAAAATATTTTATTCCGAAAACAGAAAATACAATAAAAAAGCTGTCCGGATTTCCGTTTTCAATACGCAAATCCAGACAGCTTCTCTAATTTCTTTAAAGGAAATTCTATCTCTCCACAATCGGAGTATATGCTACTTCATCGAGTACATTCTTATATGCCGGACGAATTATTCGTCTTCCTTCGAAGTTCAGTTCCTCAATGCGGTGTGCCGTCCATCCCACAATACGTGCCATGGCAAAGAGCGGCGTATAAATTTCCATTGGAAGTCCCATCATTTCATAAATGAATCCCGAATAGAAGTCAACATTCGAGCAAACCTGCTTTTTCGTTCCCTTCACCTTCTTGAAACATTCTATGGCACGCTGTTCCAGCAGTTCGAGGAAAGCAAATTCCTTTTCGCATCCCTTTTCGGCCACCAGTTCACTTGCGAGCTCCTTCAGAAGCACTGCACGAGGATCGGAGATGGTATACACAGCATGTCCGATACCATAAATCAGTCCGCTTCCGTCGTATGCCTCTTTCCGTAACATACGCATCAGATATGTATCTATTTCGTCCACATTGGTCCAGTCGGAAATAACCTCCTTCAAGTGGTGGAACATCTTTACTACCTGTATATTAGCACCTCCATGCAGCGGACCCTTCAACGATCCGATACCTGCCGCTATGCTGGAATAAGTATCTGTACGGGTAGAGCTGGTAACACGTACCGTAAACGTTGAGTTGTTACCACCACCATGTTCTGCCTGAAGTACCAACAACAGGTCGAGCATACGAGCCTCCAGCGGCGTATAGTCTTTCTTTATCATATAGAGAAAGTTCTCGGCAATCGAGAGATTCTCATGCGGATGGCGGATATGCAGCGAACGCCCGTGAATACTATGACGGTAAATGCTGTACGCATAGGCAATGATGGTAGGGAACTTCGATATCAGCTCGATGGACTGGCGCATCAGGTTATCGCGTGAAATATCGTCCGGATTCGGGTCGAACGTATACATCTCGAGCACACTGCGCGCCAGAATGTTCATGATATTCTGACCCTCCAGGTCGATGATATTCATGGTCGTCTTCTTGTCGAGTGGCATATTGTCGTTTATCAGCTCTTTGAAAGCAGCCAGTTGTTCACTGTCGGGGAGTTCTCCCGAAAGCAGCAGATAGGCAACTTCCTCGAATCCGAAACGTTTTTCCTTCAACAATGCATGGGCGATGTCATCCAAATCGTATCCTCTATAGAACAACTTTCCGGGAATAGGCTTCAAACCCTCTTCAGTACGCTCATAACCTACAACGTTACCAATTTTAGTCAGTCCTACAAGAACACCTGTACCGTCTTCATTACGCAGACCACGCTTCACATTATATTTCGTGAAAAGCTCATTATCAATCCGGCATGCCTGTTTGGCACATTCCGAAAGTTTATATACGATATATTCTTTTTTCATTCTGATACGTTCTTTTGATTATAATGACTCTATTACACGCTGTCCGAACTCTTTCGTACCCAAAGCTTTTCCGTCGGGCATGAAACGAGCCAGATCGGCCGTTGCCTCTCCCGCTCCGAACAATTGTTCCAATGCATTTGTGATGAGTGAAGCAGCCTCTTTCCATCCCAGATACTCCAGCATCATGACAGACGACAGCAATAACGAACAAGGATTGACTACATTCTTTCCGGCAATATCAGGAGCCGTACCGTGCGTTGCCTCAAAAATAGCATGTCCTGTCAGGTAATTGATATTGGCACCCGGAGCGATTCCGATACCTCCCACCATAGCAGCCAGCTGGTCGGAAACATAATCTCCATTCAGATTCAGCGTTGCAATAACCGAATATTCTTCCGGAATAAGCAAGGTATTCTGCAAGAAGGCATCAGCAATACAGTCCTTAATAATAACTTTTCCTGTATTCATAGCCTCAGCCAGTGCAGCCTTTGCCGATTCTTCACCCAAATCCTTCTTCAACTGGTTATACTGGTTCATCGTAAATGTACGGCCGGCAAACTCTGTTTCTGCCACTTCATACCCCCAGCGCTTGAATCCTCCCTCGGTAAATTTCATGATATTTCCCTTGTGTACCAGTGTAACCGAAGGCAATTTGTGCTGCAATGCGTACAAGATAGCTGCACGCACCAGACGCTTCGTGCCTTCTACTGATACAGGCTTTACTCCGAACGAAGAAGTTTCGGGGAAACGTACTTTCTTTACCCCCATCTCATCACGCAGAAAAGCATAAAACTTCTGTGCTTCGGGAGTACCCTGCTCCCATTCGATACCGGCATAAATATCTTCTGTATTTTCTCGGAAGATGTGCATATCCACTTTTTGAGGTTCTTTAACCGGAGAAACTACTCCGCGGAACCAGCGTACCGGACGCAGGCAAACATACAAATCGAGTGTCTGACGCAAAGCAACGTTCAGCGAACGAATGCCTCCGCCTACCGGTGTAGTAAGAGGGCCCTTAATACCTATCAAATACTCACGGAAGGCATCCATAGTAACTTCAGGCAACCATTCTCCGGTCTGCTCGAAGGCTTTCCCTCCTGCCAGTACTTCTTTCCATTCGATGGAACGTTTTCCACTATACGCCAACTTTACAGCTTCGTTTACTATTTGCTGACATACGGGAGTTATCTCTGCTCCCACTCCGTCACCTTCTATAAAAGGGACAGTTACACAGTCGGGCACAACCAGCCGACCATCTTGCATATATACCTTACTCATAATCTTTTTATTGTTTTCTGAATGTATTCAGGGCACACCCTGCCTTAAACCAACCTATCTGCATTTCATTGTATGTATGTGATGCCAGGAACGTATCTTCTGTTCCGTTTTCATGTTTTACGATTACCTGCAACGGCTTTCCCGGAGCAAAGCTATTCAGCCCTACAATTGAGATGCAATCGTGTTCCTGTATCTTGTCGTAATCATCTTTATTCATAAAGGTAAGCGCCAGCATACCTTGTTTTTTCAAATTTGTTTCGTGAATACGGGCAAAGCTCTTAGCAAGAATCACACGTACATTCAGGAATCGAGGTTCCATGGCCGCATGTTCACGGCTCGAACCTTCTCCGTAGTTTTCCTCTGCCACTACAATAGAAGGAATACCTTTTGCCTTATATTGCTTTGCCACAGCCGATACAGCCTCATAATCACCAGTCAGCCTGTTCCATACACTATTGGTCTTGCCATTGAATGCGTTTACAGCCCCCATCAGCATATTATCGGAAATGTTTTCCAAGTGTCCGCGGAAACGGAGCCACGGTCCTGCCATCGAAATATGATCGGTAGTACATTTACCCTGTGTCTTGATCAGCAACGGCATATCTGTCAGATCCTTTCTATCCCATGCTGCAAAAGGAGCCAGTTTCTGTAAACGTTTAGAATCGGGAGCGATAGAAACTTCCAGATTCTTTCCGTCGGCAGCCGGAGCTACATATCCGTTGTCGTCTACCGTAAATCCTTTATCCGGCAAAGTCTCTCCTACCGGAGCATCGAGCTTGACTTGCTCACCTCTTTCATTTGTCAATGTATCAGTCAGCGGATTAAAACGTAAATCTCCTGCAATAGCCAGCGCCATAGCCAACTCAGGCGAAGCGACAAAAGCATGCGTATTGGGATTGCCGTCGGCACGCTTGGCAAAATTACGGTTAAACGAAGTCACGATAGAATTGGCACGCTGCGGATCGTCAGTTACACGCTTCCACTGTCCGATGCACGGACCACAAGCGTTTGTCATAATCACTCCTCCTACCGCTTCAAAATCGGCTATCATTCCATCACGCTTTGCCGTACAGTAAACCTGCTCCGAACCAGGATTTATAATCAGCTGGGCAGTCATTTTCAACCCTTTTTCCTTCACCTGACGGGCCAATGAAGCCGCACGACTCAAGTCTTGATACGAAGAGTTTGTACACGAACCAATCAACCCCACTTCCATCCGTTGCGGATAACCGTTTGTCCGCACCTTTTCTGCAAATTCCGATATCGGACATGCCGCATCGGGCGTAAACGGACCATTGATATACGGCTCCAATGTAGACAAATCTATATCAATAATTCTATCATAATATACTTCCGGATTAGCCTCTACCTCTGCGTCAGCTTTCAGATACAAAGCATTGCCCGAAGCCATTGCAGCCACCTCCTTACGTCCCGTAGCACACAGATATTTCTCCATTTCCACATCATAAGGGAATATGGAAGTTGTAGCTCCTACTTCAGCGCCCATATTACAAATGGTCGCTTTACCGGTAGCAGACAGCGAAGCCGTTCCTTCTCCAAAATATTCGATAATGGCATTGGTAGCTCCTTTTACAGTAAGCATACCCGCCAGCTTTAATATTACATCTTTGGGCGAGGCCCAGCCATTAAGCTTACCTTTCAGACGCACACCGATAATTTTAGGCATTTTCAGTTCCCATTCCATTCCGGTCATTACATCTACCGCATCAGCTCCTCCTACTCCGATGGCAATCATTCCTAAACCGCCGGCATTGGGAGTATGAGAATCTGTTCCTACAATCATTCCGCCCGGGAACGCATAGTTCTCTAATACAACCTGATGAATGATACCAGCTCCCGGTTTCCAAAAACCGATGTTATATTTAGAGGCTACACTCTTCAGAAAGTCATATACCTCCTTATTTGCCTCTTCAGCTACAGGTAAGTCTTCTTTAAATCCCCGATATGCCTGTATCAAATGGTCGCAGTGTACCGTAGCTGGAACAGCAACACTTTCTTTCCCTGAATTCATAAATTGCAGCAACGCCATCTGAGCCGTAGCATCTTGCATAGCTACTCTGTCAGGACGGAAATTTACATAATCCTCAGCACGGCGAAAAGGAGCAACTGTATCTGCATTATATAAGTGTGCATATAATATTTTTTCTGCCAATGTCATGGCTTTACCTAATTTCATTCGCGCTGCATCCACATGTACTGCATACGATGCATAAAAGCGTTTCAGCATCTCAATATCGTAAACCATTCTGTTTTCCTTTCTTTTTTACCTTTTAAATAATGTCACAAACATATAGAACTGTCTCTTATACACATCTGACGCTGCCGACGAATAGCCTTGTGTAG
>ERZ1026933.866-NODE-866-length-11010-cov-4.585304_pt1 | contig 11010 bp, 10 predicted proteins | sample MGYA00519252_ERZ1026933 | MGnify/ENA primary metagenome ERZ1026933 (study PRJEB26926, sample SAMN06164828) | human gut metagenome | biome: ENVO:00009003; feature: ENVO:2100002; material: ENVO:00002003 | host: Homo sapiens | place: USA | collected 2012 ... | reverse complement strand
GTATGGATACTCAAACACTCCATCTTCCTCATCAAATATATTTTTTAATATAGTCTCTCTATCTGCCACGCCGATCTTGCCCATTGTGAATTTTTTCACATACATCCTATCTGCATCTGGAATCTTTATCTTGTCCGTCTTTATACATGCCGACTCTACGGTTCCGCAGTTATCCGCAGGAATGTCTATGTCAGCACTTCCCGGTATTCCCAGTGTTCTCGCAATTCCACTCACACTGTCGTCATTTTCTGTAGTAGCTTCCGTGGTTTCATTTACAGTCGGAGCATCGCTTCCACTGCTGTATTCCTTCACATCATCCCCCTCTATAACCGACACATTTGTTCCTGTGCTGTCATCTGCCTTATCTCTACATCCACTGCATGCCAGCACCATGCACAGTGCCGCAGCGCATACCATCCATCTTCGCCTCTTCATATTTATCCTCCCTACTTTCCTTCACCAAGGTAAACTGATATATAATCATACTTCTGCGAATATCCATCATCGTTGGATATCGACATATATGAATCTTCTATCTCACTCTCATCTACAAGGAAATACACCTTCAGATCGTGTTTCTCGCCGTCCCTGTTCATGGTTATTCCTACGTCCACAAGATCCGCTTTCTGTCCATCGATCTCTGCATATACCGGCGATGCAAATGTCACCGATCTGCTGTTCTGTGCACTCACATCCTCTCCTGAATAAAAATAATTTGTTGTCACTGGAGGCTGCAGCTCATTGGACTCATCTATCTCTCCTCTGTCCAGGTAGAAAGAAAGTGTATCAACTACCCCATCTTTACTGTATGAAACATCACTCTCATATGTCATGTCCTCAGTAACAAGCCTAAGACTGCTGTCGTTATAGTCTCCCCAGCCTGCAAATTCATCATCAGATGTCTCTACAAGTCTCCTGCACCTAAAAGTCTTGAACTTTCCATTTGCGTCCACAAGGCTGCTGTCCAGGCCGCCGAACCAATACACGATGTCCCTTTCCGGTATATCACCGATATTGTCATTTATCTCTATATCGTTGACTGTCATCTTATATCCTGATCTGAAAAACTGTTCTTTCAGATCCACGCATGAAAATGTATCTTCTTTCAAGGTCGCGCTGGCTGCTGTATCATCTGTTATTCCAGAATCGTCATATACAAATTCTCCCACAAAAGTCCATTTTGAAGGATCTTCACCTATAGCTTCATTTACCGACATTCCCTCGATAACTTTATCCAGATCCTCGTCCGTGATCGCGCGGCCTGCATATATGGTTATGATGATTGATTTCTCTTTTATCGGAATATATACCAGCTTGTTGAAGGAGTAATCTACACCGCCCCTCTCAAACAGCAGACACTCGTACTCCCCTGCTTTCAAAGTCCTGGCATTTGCAATATCCCTGTTAACCACGTCATACGATTCGCCGTCCCACTGGGATGCCGCCACCGATATTCCCATGTCCGGATCCCCATTATCATATTTATCTGCCTCAAAGCGGATCATACCGGCAGGCAGATAACTGAAATTTATCTCAACATATCTTCCAGCAGGATTTATACTATATGAATAGCCATCACTTCCGACCACGGAATACTCATCTGCAGAATCATATTTTTCTACAGTCTTTTCCTTCTCAACATCAGTTTTCTCTTCAGCATCGTCACCCATCGTACCAAAGTCTTCCGAGACTTTTTCCTGTGAGGCACCATCCTTATTCACCTGTATCGTGCCCGTCGCAGTATGTCCATCCTGACTGACCGTAAATTTGTATATCGTGACAGCAGCATGTATCGACACCGGGATCAAAATCACCGCAAATATGAGTATCGCAGCCACACGGGCAAACCGTCTAAACTGCCCATATTCTTTTTTTAGTCCCGTCTGGCCTTTTATTGTCTCAGAATCTTTCGTATTCTCATAATCTTTTATTCCAAGCAGGATCCTCTGTTTTCTGTCCTCATACTCTGCCGAAAATACATGAACACTCTCATTATCCGGATCATTCTGTGTGCTTTTTTGTGCACTATCCTGTATATATTCCTGCTTTTTCTTATTCTCCATACAGCATCATCTCCTTCACAAGTAATTTGTGTGCCCGGCTGACAGCTCTCTCATACTTCTTTCTCACAGCAGATTCCGACATATTCATGATCGCCGCCGTCTCCCTCACACTGAGCTGCCGCTCCGCTCTGAACCTTATCACCAGTGCATCGTCATCCGAGAGCTTCCCCATCACAGCATCCAGGATCTGTCTGTTCTCAACAGTCTCGGTCATATCACTCTGTCCGACAGAACCGCCACCCTGCCAGATCATATTTTCAAAGACATCAGCTGATTCGGAATCTCCTGAAAACGCACACACCTTCTCAGTAGCTTTTTTGTTCTTTCTGTACATATCTATGGCAATACTTTTTGCGATCCTGGTTATGTATGCAGCCCTCTTCTCCTCAGACATCCTCCGCACGGTATCTCTGTGTCTGATTATCCGAAGAAGGGTTTCCTGAACCGCCTCCTCTGCCTGCCATTTATCTCCCAATATGACATTTGACAATCTGAAAATCTTCTGCTCATACATGTTGTAATATTCTTCTATAAGTTCACTGTCTTTTTTATCTTTATGCATGATCTCCCTGTTCCTTTTTCGTGTTCTATCCAAAACACATTTTTGAAATACCATATAGGCATGTCCTTTTGAACGTTCACTATATATAACGAATAGATTACCACAAATGTGACATCTTTTTTTATTTTGTCCAAACTTTATTCTGATGCTCACACAATTCTTATTCTCACACAAAAAGGACAGTCACATCCTGCTGTGAGATCCACTGCAAAATATGACTGTCCCTTTATTCCCTTAGTTTATTGTGTTTAATTTTTGTTGATCTTTTTTACTCTTTTGTTTATTCTACTTCATAAGCCCCTGATCGTTCAGATCTGTTGCCATATCCAAAAGACTGAAATTCTTCCATGTATCATCCTTGTAAACGATACCTCCCTTGTCATCACAACTGTCTATCCACTCCTGCTTTGTCTTCTCAAGTTCTGTGTCCACCTGAGATTCCGCGGTTTGGTAAGCGAAGCTCTCTAAAATATCACTGTCATGATCGGTTAATACCGCAATGGCATAATATGCATTCTGGGACTCATATACCTCTGTGCACTTGCCTGCTGTGAGTTTGTCCATAACATCGTTCATATCGTCCGAATATCCGCCCACATAACTCTGTTTCTCCTCTGAGTAGCTGTCCACGCCATATTTCTTGGCAACCTCTTTGGCATCTGCACCGCTGTTGATCTCCTTTACGGCTGTCTCTGCCTTCGACTTCATATCAGCAAGCTCCTTGTCTTCAAGATTTTCATAATTGCCACCGTCATCAGTCATTGGATTGCCATCATCGTCTAGCTTAACCTTTGGGAATGTTAGATAGTATATCTTCTGAAAATTGTAATCCTTATACTGCTTCTTGATGTCGGCGGTCAGCTTCTTTCCAAGTTCGTTACGTGTGTTTGTCTCTATCTTGTTCATTATAGAGGTGTCATTGAACACTGAGTCAATCAGCTCATCGCTTATTCCATATTTTTCACGAACTGACTTCGGCACATACGAAGTGAAATCACTGATCAGTCTGTCTCTGGTATTCTCATCATCTTCCGTGAACTCCATTCCTGCATCCTTAGCTGCATCCCCTGCCATCTTGGTCTCCACGATATTATCTATAACCGTCTGCTTGTACTTATCCTCATCATTTTTGATATCATCATACTGAACCGTTCCTGACAGTATCTCAAGTATACTGTGCAGCATGAGTTCACCTTTACCTATATTATATTCACCAACAGTCATGACCGCATCACTGCTGTCTGTACCGCTCGCCTCACTCTGTGACTTGCTTTCCGATGCGCTTCCAGTCGTATCTGATGTACTTCCACATCCTGTCAACATAGACAGTCCAAGTACCACCGCACATATACAGCTTGTCAATCTTAATCTCTTCATAATCTACATCCTCTGAATTCTAGATTTCTCTATTTATTATAAACTGAAATCCATGTGCTACCTAAACCGTAAACCCCCAGTTTCTGAAGCACATGTTCCTCACTTGTTATCGCCCCTATTCACTATCTCCTTCAAAATAGCTACTTAATATTGTCTTTATCGTCCCCGCCTTCATCTTCATCAAGGAGCTCGTCTAGATCATCATCATTGAGATCCTTTTCATCTAACTTCAGTCTGGTGATATCGACAAGCTGTTTTGTGACCTTGCCCACTGTGCTGTCATCATCTTCCTCATCTGTCTCAACAGCTTCTCCATCCGGATTCTCTATCTTATCGTACAGTCTCACTACAACCATGGAACTTGCATACGCAATGACTCCTATAAGTATAATAAGCCATAACACCCATGTGTAATAGAGGATCTTATTGTTTGACGCATAGAGCGCTATAGGCAGTACCCATATAAAAAACATATAGAACCATGATCCAAGATTCGCAATACATATCAGAAATGAGTTCTTTATATAGTTACCTGTCGTGTTCTCATATCTGGCCACCATCGGGAAAAGCATTGGAAGTGTAAAACTGAGGAACACTGCCTCAAGTGCCATAAGTCCGAGGATCAGTGCGTATCCCAGGCCTCCCATCGAAAACGAAAGTACATATTCCACATACATCGCTGCCAATATGACCAATATGACAAGCCACACCTTGGTGGCCGGTTTGAAGTTCTTCTTAAATGCAGACCAGTAGCTCTTCCATACCGGTCCCTCCTGATCCTTCACAAGCTTTGTTGTAAAGGCATACATAGCAGTAGTTGCCGCTCCTATGGTAAAAATGGGAATACTTGTGATTATAAACAAAATATTGATTATAAATAAGTCTCCGAATTTCTCCAGCTTCTGAAATATATTTGTTTTGATATTTCCATTCTGTGCCATATGTTCTCCTCAAAAAATACAAGGCACACAATTGCTTGTGTACCTTGTGTGATAAATATTGTATATTGTTGCAATTAACCCTTTACAGCTCCACTTGTCATACCAGCAACGATATTCTTTGCCAGGCACAAGTAAACTATGATAACTGGGAGGATTGAACATGCGATGAACATGTAAACCTGACCCATATCAAACTTAAGGAAGTCAGCTCCACGAAGAAGTGCTATCAGGATAGGCAATGTCTTCTTGTTGTCTTTCTTAAGAATAAGAGCTGGTGTGAAGTAGTTATTCCAGCTTGAAACGAATGAGAAGATCGCCTGTACTGCAATAGATGGCTTCATAAGCGGAAGCGCTATCTGATTGAAGATACGGAACTCTCCTGCACCGTCTATACGTGCTGACTCAAGCAGCTCCTTCGGAAGTCCTGCGTCCATGGACTGCTTCATGTAGAAGAATACTACAGGTGAAGCAATTGCTGGAACGATCAGCGGAATAAAGCTGTCCATAAGTCCCATCTTGTCAACCAACTGAACGAAACCTAATGCAGTTACCTGTGTAGGGATCATCATGATTGCAAGTATGAATGTGAATATTACCTTCTTCAACTTGAAGTCGTATGCATAGATTGCAAACGCTGTTACTGTTGAGAAGTATGTACATAAGAATGCTGTGCATGCAGCAACTATAAAACTGTTAAGCAAACCTGTAAATATAGGCTGTGAACCATGGATAATATTTTTGAAGTTCTGAGCAGCATATTTACTTGGAATCATGGTGAATCCACGATTAAGTTCAGCATTCGATCTTGTCGCATTTATAAAAAGTACATAGAACCAGAACAGACACAGAATTGATATAATAACGAATACTGTATACGCTATCACTCGTCTCGTCTTGACTGGCAAACCTTTTTCTTTCTTTCCGTCCATATTCATCCCCCTTTCTATTTCTCGGTCTGCTTATTCATTTTGAATACAATCATACTCAAGATACCGGTTACAATGAACATGAATACGGAAAGGGCACCGCCCATACCATAATTCTTACTGAACAAGTGCTTGTTCAGAGCCATGATAAGTGTCATGGTTGTGTTCTTCGGTCCACCTGCACCGTTTGTCAGGATCTGCGGAACATCGAACATCTGGAGACCACCGATAAGAGATGTGATCATAACATATATCAAGATAGGTCTCAGTATAGGAAGTGTGATCTTGAAGAACACCTGGTTAGATGTAGCTCCATCCACCTCGGCCGCCTCATAAAGTGATGTGTCAATTCCAAGCATACCTGCCAGAAGAAGAATCGTTGTATTACCAAACCACATCAAGAAGTTCATGAATGCAACAAGTGTTCTTGCTGAACCTGTATGTCCAAGGAAATCGTATGGACTTCCCTCAGCTACTACTCCCATGCTCTGTAACATGCCATTGATAGGGCCAACCTTGGAGAACAGAGCAAAGAACAGCATCGCAAAAGCAGATGCCATGATCAGGTTTGGAAGATATATAACTGTCTGGAAGAATGCCTTACCCTTGAGTTTCAGGCTTGGGTTAGCAAACCATGATGCAAGGAGAAGTGATATAAGGATCTGTGGAATGAATCCCATGATCCACATAATCATTGTATTTCCTAAATATTTCCAAATGTCGCTACCAGAAAACATTGTTTTATAGTTATCCAATCCCACCGGGTCAGGACCAATTTCCATAATTCCATCAAAGAAGTGCTTGAAAAAACTGTTATAGATAGTTGAGCACAGAGGAACCAACTGGAAAATTATGAAAACAACCGCAAACGGAATCAAGAAAAAGTATCCCCAACGGTTATAGCGTACTACATTGCCTTTTTTACTTTTCATTCTATAACCTCCCTAGTCAAATCTGTATGAGCATAAAAAACGTGCCTGTCTGGCACCTGCCAGACAGGCACGCGTATAATACTATGCTTGTGTTATACAGACCTATTATTGATTACTCTACTGTGATTGCTGGATACTTTGTAGCAACATCCTGCTTGAATGCCTCAATAGCCTCATCATATGTAGCGTACTGACCTGAGAAGTAATCCTTCATGATCTTCTGGAATGACTCGTTACATCCCTGATCGTAAGCTGAAAGGTTTGAAAGATCAATCTTCTCAACATTCTCTGTGAATAATCCGAATGGGTTCTGTCCGCCAAGAACTGAGAATCCAAATGCATCATCTGATGCTAAGCTTGACAGAACGTTCTTATTGTTTACACAATCACTATCCTTTGAAACGATATCCTTAAGGATTGTCTCATCTGTTGTCATCTTTCTCATGATATCAGCAACAAGTGTTGGGTTGTCTGTACCTGTAGCTGCACAGATCCATGTACCGCCCCAGTAGAATGCCTGAGGTCCTTCTGTTGCGCCCCAACCGCCAGCGTGTGCGATTGACTTCTCATCATCCTGACCCATTGAGAAGTTGATCAGCCAAGCTGGTCCGAAGTATGCGAATACCTTACCGTCTGGATAGAATCCTGCTGACCACTCATCGCTCCAAAGGTCACCAGTTGTTGTCTGTCCAGCTTCGTATGATGCCTTCTCTGCATCTGCCCAAGCCTTGAACTGTGGATCAATGTTGAGCTTGCCATCCTCAACCCACTTGCTTGATACGTTGTTTGAATATACACGGTATGAGTCATTAACTGTTGCTGTGAGCTTGTAACCCTTAGCTGCTAACTCTGAACCTGTTGCATAGAATGTATCCCAATCTGATACGTGCTTCTGAACCTCTGCAGGATCATCTGATCCCCACATATCCTTTGCGATTTCTCTGTTGTAGATAAGAACACCAGGTGTTGACTGCCATGATACACCCTTAAGTACTCCGTTTGAATCCTCAAGAATCTTCTTTGTGTAATCATACTGGTTAGCAAGTTCATCATCTGTGATACCAAGATCTGATACTGCCATTGTGTAATCTGTATCACTGTACTTAAGTGCGTAATCAGCCTCTACGAGGAAGATATCGATCTTGTCATCTGCTGATGCATCTGCCTGCTTAAGTAACTGCTGATCCAGGTTGTTCTGGTATGCATTGTCATTGTTTGGTGTGATTGTCCAAACAACGTCTACATCACCAATCTTACCATGTGTTGCATCAACCTCTTTGTATCCTGGATAGTGATCTGTAATTCTTGACTTGAACTCCTCGTTCCAAGCGTAGATGTTAAGAACCTTGCCCTCATCACTGCCGCTTACTTCTGCCTCTGAAGTAGCATCTGATGCGTCGTCCTTTGCTGCCTCTGTTGTTGTGTCGTCCTTCTTAGCCTCTGTTGTTGCGTCATCATTACCACCACAAGCTACGAGTGAAAGTCCCATAGCACATGCTAATGAAAGAACTAATGCCTTCTTGAATTTTCTCACAAAAAAACCCTCCTTAAAAAATATAATCTTTTACTCAAATGTGGCAACTTGCCAAACCCCTTTCATACCGGCTAGGCAACCAATAATCAGTCATCTGTCAATTTAGCCAACTTTCGAGTTTGTTTTATGAACTTGATAAGCAATTTTACTAATCGTTGCTAACAGTTCATTACCCATTTTCCATCGCTTTTCCTTAGCGACAATGTCATTATAGGACATATTAGACAATAATACAAGTACTTTTTTCGCTTTTTTATGGTAAATTTGTAAATAACTCAGCTAAATAGCCTTATTTAACCCTGCTGCCTATGTATTCTTTGATCAAATCCGCCTCTTTTTGTGGATTATATACAATCAAGCGGTCAGGACCAGACATTTCGGTCATCTCTACATTGCTGTGCGACTCTGCATATTCTTTATAGTATGAATTGTATGTGCCAGCAGGGTCTTCCTCGGAATTTTGCACCAGATCTTCGTATGTCTCCAGTGTATCATCATCCTGATGGAGAAACGGATCTGTAAAAGGATTGCAGTATATCATATACATAGGTGTATTTTGTGGAAAACCAAGTGCAGCCACCTTGTTAGCATTTTTCACAAGGTTCTTGTCCTCATTGTACATACCCTGGGTATAAAGTCCCTTTTCAATAATGGCATTTCTCCTATCCATCTGATCCTTTGTGTATATATTGTAGGAATTATCAGGCAGCACACTGTCTGAAAGTCTCTGTCCGCCAATCTTGACAAGCTCAAGCATGATTTTATTTTCAAACGAACAATATGCATCCTCATCCATTCCCTCATACTGATCTGGGAAATACATCTGGAGTCCCACTATCGCCTCCACCTCGTCAGGATACTCATCTGCCCAATCCACAGCCAATGTTCCGCCGCTCTTGCTCGCCACAAGTATATATGAAGTTCTTCCTGTGACAGTCTTGACTGCCGCTCTTGTCTCGGCCAGCATTGAGTCTATGTCCTTCGGCGCATCCCAGTCATCACTGTAGCCACTTCCGCTCCTGTCCACATATATGAGTTCATAGTCAGAAAGTTCATCGAACAACGGTTCAAGTGCTATAGAATCATCTGCAGTCTTATTCGAGTGTATGAACACAAGAGCATGCTTCGCTGTTTCATCTCCCCTGTGTACAACATGTATCTCATGCCCATCTATCTCCACCATCTGTCCCGGAGGGGTCATATACTTCTCCTCTTCCTTAAGTGCTTTCCTATGTTTTACATTTGCATAGATAAGCACGCTGCCAAGTGTCACGATAGTCGCCAGCAGGACTATCCCCACGGCCTTAAGGATCATTTTCCCCAGTTTCTTTCGCTCTTTATTCTTTTCTTCCTTTGTCATACCCATGCTCACCGACTTCAGCGGCTCATTATGCGCAAGTTTCGGGATCATCTTCTCCCCCCCGGCTGTCGCACTCTTCTTTTGTGCATTTCTCTCGTTAACTTTCTCATTGCTTTTTCCATTTGTTTTCTTGTCAATACTCATACCCGCGCTTTTACCTCTATCTATTTTTAGTAATTGTGTCCAATTTTATATGGCACAGCATAATACAATCTATCATATACCAACAAATGTTAAAAGTAAATAAATTCTAATTTACCTCGGTTTACTTATATTTTTCTTTATGCTACTATCAAATACAGAACAGGCAAAAAGTCTTTCTTAAATAATATAGAAAGGACATAACATCAAATACTATGTCAGGAAAGAACAAGAAATCAAAGAATAAGCGCTCATCCTCCAACTCGCAGGTAAAGCCGGAGGCTCTGGCTAAACAGACGAAACAGGCAGTTCAGGATGTGCCAGCAAAACAGACGAAACAGGCTGCTCAATCCGGGCTGCAGGAAAACAGGGACATCAAGGCAGCCGATTACCAAAAGTGCAAGCAAAAGGCTAACAGCAAGCCGGAAACAAATGGCAAATCCGAACCCGATATCAAGTCAAAATCAACCGGCAAAATAGAGGTTGCCACAGAGAACCAGCCAGTGAAATTCCGCAGGATAAGCGTAGAGGGTGTGGACGACCGAATGCCCCACAGCAAACCGGCGAAGAAAAGCCTCCATGCTGACAGCAACCTTGATATGCTGGGAATGAGTAAAAAGCAGCGCCGTGCTGCCAGAAAAGAGCTCTATCAAAAGAACACAGAGGGAATGTCCCGAAGGGAAAAGTTCTCCTATTTCTTTGACTATTACAAATGGAGAGTGATAACTCCTATCCTTGTCGTTGCATTTTTATGTTATCTCGGGGGCACCATATACATGAACAAAAGACCAGTCGCCCTGGGGTTTGTCGTGTTGAACGCACAGGATGCAGACATTGTCAACCTGTCATTTGAAGATGACTATATTGACCACTTCGGCATAACCAGCAGCTATCAGTTCAAGGAGTCGGTCGGACTCGATATCGACTACGACTATTACCTCGAGCACTCCGAATACGTCCAGACCAGCAATAGCACCGACTACAGCATCCTGTCATCGGACTGTGATCTCGGATCTTATGATGTAATAATCAGCAACGCCACAGGAGTTAAGTACTGTGCAGCTCAGAACATAGCAAAACCCTTAAAAGGTTATCTGAGCGAGGACGCATACGCCAAGCTCGAACCCTGTCTCTTATACACATCTGACGCTGCCGACGAATAGCCTTGTGTAGA
>ERZ1026933.862-NODE-862-length-11026-cov-6.922614_pt1 | contig 11026 bp, 8 predicted proteins | sample MGYA00519252_ERZ1026933 | MGnify/ENA primary metagenome ERZ1026933 (study PRJEB26926, sample SAMN06164828) | human gut metagenome | biome: ENVO:00009003; feature: ENVO:2100002; material: ENVO:00002003 | host: Homo sapiens | place: USA | collected 2012 ... | reverse complement strand
GTAATTATACTGGGCGTCCAGACCATGAGGGGCAGGCTTGACCGTGACGGTGATGGTAGCGGTGACGGACTTGCCGCCCGAGCAGGTGGCCTTGATCTTCGGCTCGTAGGTGCCGGGGTCTTTTTCCGACACGTACAGCGTGCTTCCGCCGACCTTGGTCTGGGTGCCGAACTGGGCGGCGTTGACCAGCGTATAGGTCAGCGAGTGGCCGTCCGAATCCCGGAAGATGTCCCCCAGGGGAATTTCCAGCAGGTCGCCGGCCACCACTTCGGCAGTGGTGGCGGCGTCCGCCTTGACGCTTACGCAGGAATCCGCCGCCCGCGCCGGGACGACGCCCACGGACAATAGCAGCGCCACTGCCAGCAGGATGGATAAAATGCGTTTTTTCATTGCGATCACCTCGTTTTTACAGCCAGCGGGCATACAGCGTCATGCTGCTTTGCACCGCGTCGTGCTGGGTGTCCCATGGCTTGGTGAGCGCCTTGTCGGCAAACCAGCCGCCGAACACCGCGCCGGGCTTCATGGGCGTCATGACCTCGCCGATCACGTCGCCCCGCCTGACGCTCACGTCTTCCAGCGCCGTGCCACCGTTGGTCTCGAAGTGGACCCGCTTCTTGCCCAGCAGGAGCAGAAGCAGCAATAGCAGCAGCGCCAGCAGCACCGCGCCGCCGATGAGCCACCATACGCCGCTGCCTCCGGCAGCGCCCTCTGCCCAGTTGGCGTAGAGGGTCAGGTTGCCCTTGACCACGTCGGTGTCAAAATCCCACTTCTCGGTGCGATCCAGATTGCTGTACCAGCCCTCCAGATGGTAGCCCTTCCGGGTGGGGTCGGCGGGCTTTTTCACCTTGTCGCCGTAGTGGACGGTCTGGGAGGGAACGTCGGTGCCGCCGTTGCTTTCAAAGCTGACGGTGCATTCCGTGGAGACGATGACGGTCACGGCGTTGTCCTCCGCCGCGTAGCGTCCCATGCCGTCCTGGGTGGGAACCATGGTGTTCACCGGCGTCAGGCGGGAAACGCCCGACGTGCCGAGGACTTTCATCTGGAAGCTGCCCACCAGCACCTCCGGCTCCCAGCTCTCGCCGCCCTTGAAGGACACGAAATTCAGGTAGAACGCCCGCCCGCCGGTGCGGCGGCCGAGATCGTTCCAGCGGATGCCGGAGGCGGTCATGACGCTGCTCTGCACCAGCTGGAGGAAGGTGTCGTCGTACTCGATCTCCGTCTGCATACCGTACATTGGGGCGGTCTCGGCGCTGTCGGTGCGCCTCAGCACCAGCGACACGGTGATGATGTCGCCGGGGGCGGCCTTGACCTCCGTCTGACCCCGTTCGGCGGTCAGTTCAAAATTGTAGCTTCGGCTTGTGTCTACGGTGCCGCCGGTCTCCGCCGCGAAAGCGGCGGAGGGCAGCAGGCACAGCAGCAGGCACAGAACCGTCATCAGGGGGATGATGCGTTTCTTCATGCTTTTCTCCTTATCCCACGGAAGTGTGCGAAGCCCCGGTGGGGGCGCGTCCGGTCAGTGGGATCATTTGAACTGGCTCACGATGGCCACGGCGTCGGCGGAATCCACGTTCTTGCTGGCGTTCACGTCCGCCCGCAGGAACTTCTCCATGGAGACCTTGCCAAAATCGCCGTAGGTGCCGTTGTAGATGTCGTAAACCAGCTGGGCGTCGTTGATGTCCACGACGCCGGTCATGTTCACGTCGTATCCATTGGCAATGGTGACCACATTGTCCGCGGCGGAGACGGCCACCTTGGCGGCGGCGTCCTCTTTGGTCAGGGTCTGGTCTTTCTCCAGGATCACCAGCCAGGCGTACCAATCGGTTCCGTAGCCCTCGACCTTATACATCGTATTGCCGTCATAGGTAAAGGCGCTGCCGTTTTCCGGAGTACCCTTGACCGTGACCAGCATCATGGTCTTGCCGTCCAGATTCAGGTAGGTGGTCACATCCACTTCCTCGGCGTTGTGGGAAACCTTGGTGATGGTGATTTCCAGCGTCCAGCGATCCGAGTTCAAGAGAGATTCGGGGGCGGGGATCATGTATTGGCCGTCCGACGTCTCAATTACATTCATCTTTCTGGATACGGCGAGCATGCCGCCGTGGGGCCGATAGATAGCGGTGATGGTGTAGTCGCAGTTCTGCCGCTTGTTCAGCTTGAAGTAATAGGGATTCAGCTGACCGACGACGTTCGAGGCGCTGGGATCCACATCTTCCGCGCCGTTGCCTTTGAACTCAACATCGCAGGATTTGCCGGAGGTTGCTTCGACATAGACCCTAAATTTCTGTTTCACATAGTATTTGTCCAGAGTAAAGGACATCGTGCCATCCGCATTGGAGGTTTTTTTCGGGAACTTCTCGTCATCCGAGGACTTTCCCTCACCCAGAATTACACGGACCGAATAGACCGTATCACTTCTGGGGCGGATGGAGAAGGAATAATCTTCATTATAGGTGGCCTTGGCCGGACCCACGATCACTTCGTCCATCGTGTCCACGGTCACGTTGTCACGCTTGTATTTGTAGGTCACGTCGTACTGCTTGGGCGTCTTGGAGGTAACGGTAACTTTCACGTTGCCGTTGACGCCGGAGACGGTGTAGGCGTCGTCTGCGCCGAAGGTTAGGCCATCTTTGACGGTGTCGCCCATCTTCACGGTGAAGGTGTAGGTATAGTGGCTGTCCACGGGCTTGAAGGTGAAGCTGCCGCCTGCGGGAACCAGACGGGTCTCCGCGTCGGAGGTGAAATCATCGGGCAGGGTCACGGTGAAGTTGTTGGCGTTCACCACGGTGGCAGCATCGGTGATGGTGGCATCCGGGGCGTCGAAGTTGATGGAGTTGGCGTCCAGATCGAACTTGGCTCCCGTCAGGGTCACGGTGCTGGTCGCACCCTTTTTGGCGGTGAAGTCCAGCGTCAGCGCTTCGCCCAGAGGCGCGGTCTCGCCGTAGCGGCGGACGCGGACGGTGCCGTTATTATCCTCCACCGTCAGATTGGCGGCGGCGTCGGAGGCCGTGTTCAGGGTCAGCGCCGCCGGGTCGTAAGTAAAGGTCATGTCGTAGGCGTTGAAGCCGGTGATCTTCGTCTCAGAGGAAGCGACGGTTACGGGAATGGAAACGGTTTCGCCAGCGGCGACCGTCTGGTCAGCGCCCATGGAGACGGAGTAGCCGGTCGGAGTCTTCGGTACGGTGATGACACTGCCGCCCGGTTCGGTAACGGCAAGTTGCTCTTCTACATCTTGGTTATTGATAGCAGACCTTCCGTTCACCTTATAAAACGAGCCTCTGATTTTGTAATTAATTGCCTGTCCTACTTCGCAGGACTCGTTTACCTTGAATGTTACTGTTGCAATCGCACCGGTCTGACGTGTTTGAATTTTATCAAGAATATCCGTCTCGGTTCCCTTTTTACTATCAATCTTGAAATCAACATACGATCTATAATCGCCTGAACGTTCTTCTGTCACAGCACAGGTCATACCTTCCCAAGAACAGGTATGGCTTACATAAGTTAAAATATCCTTGTTATATTCAATGTAACTGGTAACCTTATAGTAGTCCGTTGGAGCTTGCACCATATAAATTGTTGCAGTTATCGTATCTCCGGCGTAAGGAATCTTATTGTCGAAAGTTACAGTAAAAATCTGACCGACCTCTGCTGCAAAAACTGACGGGGCAAGGCTGAACACCATAACCACCGCCAGTAAAAATGAAAATATCCGTCTTTTCATAATATTCTCCAAAATCAAAAATGTGGGGGCGCTTCCCCGGCCGGGGCGTTCCCCGCCGGACAAATGTCCCGTTTCGTGGATAAGTGAACAAGCCCGGACCTCCGCGCCCTCCGCGGCAAATGCCCCGCAGGCGGCCGCCCGGTTCCGAAAGCTTCCATTTTCTACCATTCGTTGTAGAAAAGCTCTCGCAGGGAATCGAAAGTTCGCATTCTTCCGGCCATGTTATCACCCTCTCTCCCGCCGCGGCGCTTTCGCCCCGCCGTCAGATTTTTTGTATAGCCACCCGCCCCCGAAGGGCAGGAAACCATCCGTATAAATGCCCCGCGCCGGGGTTTTCGACGTTTTGTCGATGGGCGGCGCTTCTCCGCCCCGATGCCCGCACGGTTACGACGCGCTTCCCTGTTCCATGGGAACCGGGCAATTCCGCTGCGCCGGGGTCTTTTTCTTGCCCGGGCGCCTCTTCGCCGCCGCCCGCAGGGCGTCCGCGCGCTGATGCTCCCGCGCCTTCTCCCGCTTCGCCGCCCGCTTGGCGTCCCGCTCCTCCTTATGGAGCATCGTCTGCCGCCGCTTCTCCTTCTGGTACCGGCGGTTTTCCCCGTTCCGGGGGATTTTATAGGCGGAACTCAGCCCCGCCGCCGCCAGCGCCGCTTCCCAGCTGCCGAACCGCCGGGCGATATAGCTGCCGCCCTCGATCTCGCAGGGGGCGGGGGCGTGATTCCACTGAGCAGCGCACCGGCTGACGTAAGCGGCCAGCTCCGGGAGGCTGTCCCCCGCGTGCTGCTGAGCGAAGGCCGCGTCCTGCGCCGCCAGCGCCGCCTGCGTCCGCTTCGCGATCTGCTGCTCGAACCAATTCCGGCCGTCAAATTTCTGTGCGCCTGCTACCTTGCTCATTATGGCATACTCCTTCCATGGCGGCAAAAGAAAACGCCGACATCCCGCTTACGGGTCGTCGGCGCACACTCCTGCCAATTCAGCACCACGGAGAGAGCGCCCGCTGCCTTTCGTGTCCTGACCGCACAATTCTACTGACTCGCGCCCCGGGGAGGCCCCTCGTTTACGGTCTGCCTTCTCACCTTCCGGCAATGACGGGCTTTCGCCCCAGCGGTTTCCCGCCTCGACCATATCCTTGCGCTTACAGTGCCGACCGCGTGGGGCATTGCACCCCTTTCCTTCCGGGCGAAAACCTGACCGAACTTAAGGCTCGGGCAATCGCCATGCGGCGTAATCGGACACACATATTCTGCTGTCATCAAAAAGCCGCGCTTTCGTAAAGTTATCCCATTTGCGGTAATTTCGACAAAAGCGCCCGGAACTGTTCCGCTTCCGTTCCGCCTGACGGCGGCGGTGACGGCGAAAAATCTTCTTTCAGCGACGATTCCAGAAAGCAAATGTTCTGGATCACCCGCAGCTTGTGTTCCATTGAGGAATGTACGTAAAATTGCAATGTGGTGCGCACGTCTGCGTGACCCAGCATTTCACTCAGGCTCTTTACGTCCACTCCGCGCTCAATGCAGCGAGAGGCGTAGGTGTGGCGCAGGGCGTGGAAATTCCGGTAGGTGATGCCCGCCGCTTTCAGCAGCGCCACGTAGCGGTACTGCATCGTCCTCGGCTCCATGGGCGTGTCCGTCCCGGTGAGAAAAAAGCGTTGGGCGCTGTCAGGCCGGGGCAGCTGCCCGAGAAGCGCGGCCATGTCCCCGGGCAGGGGGACGGCGCGGCGGCTGCTGTCGCTCTTCGGCGGCTGGACGGCCAGACGGGTGCCGCCCTCGCCGGGGATGCGCTGTACGGTCTTGCTGACCCGCACCACGCCGCTTTTTAGGTCGATGTCCCCAAATTGCAGAGCGCACAGCTCGCCCAGCCGAAGCCCGGTGTTCAGCGCCAGCAGAACGGCGACGCCGGTGCCGTCCGGCGCGGACAGCACCCACCGCGCCAGACGCTGAACCTCGTCGGCGGAAAATACGCTGACTTGCTTCCGCCGGTAAACCGGCAGTTCCGCTTCCAGCCCCGGGCAGCTGCATTCCAGCCGCCGGACGCTGTATTTCAGCACGGATTTCAGCAGCACGCCCACGTCCCGCGCGCTTTTGCCCGACAGGCCGCCGCGCTGCAAGCCACCCAGAAAATCGGAAATCCCATTCGCCGTCAGCTGCCCGACGGGCGATTCCCCCAGCCCGGGCAGAATGTAGTGCCGGAGCAGATAAGCATATCGCGCCCGGGTGGATTCCTTCAGCTGCTTTTCCCGGTCGGCAAGAAACCGCCCCGCGGCCTGCGCCAGCGTAAGGGACGCGGCCTGTTCCGGGGCGTCCCCCAGCGCCTCCAGCTGTTTTTGACGCTTGACCCGGCATTCCCGATAGCTGCGGGCGTAGACGTAGCCGTACACCGCCCCGCCGGAGGGGGAGCGCCCCCGGATATACCGTCCCTCCCAGCGTCCGTCCTTCCGCTTGTAAATGTTTTCCCCACGTTTCGGCATATCGCATCCTCCTGACCATGTTTTTGACGGCGCATTCCGCCCGTCTCGACCATTTTAGCCCATGGGGCAGCGGAAAGACGTGCCTGCACCGAGGTCGGGTCAGCCAATTTTGCATAAAAAATGTTTATTTCTTACATTTTCGGTGTTGACTTCCGGATAAAAAATAGCTACAATAATATTGGTTCATCGGAGAGCCTATCGCAAATGGGATAACTTTACGAAAAAAGTACGGCGTACAGCTTTGGGAAAATCCAACAGCTGGACGCCTTTTTGCATATTATGCAATGCGTGTCCAATTCATATTCCTTCAAAATTTTCTCTTGACAAATCCCGGTGGGCGGTGCTATGATAGCGCCACAGTCGGTTAACGAACAAACATTCGTATTCGTGGAGGGGAGGTCATATGGCAGCACCGGTTCTATCCAGAGAGGATATCGAGCAAATTGCCGTGAGAGTCCTTTCCATCTACACTGAGGCATATGTACCGGAAAGGCACCTGTGCTATCAGGTCAACCCCGAGGAACTGGCCGATGTGTTGGGGCTGGAGGTCGATTATCAAATCCCGTCTCCGGATGGAAGCATTCTGGGCGTTACGTCGCCGGACGAACAGTATGTGCCGGTGTACTATGATGGCGAGGAATGCTATTACTACCTCGACGGAAACACCATCCTGATCGACGTGCGTCTGTGCGCATCTGCCAAAACTATCGGCAGGAAAAACTACACGCTGGCGCACGAGATCGCCCACCAGATTCTCTACAAGGCGTTTCCTGATGCCTACGGCCCAGTCCGCCGTCTGATGTGCGACTACCGCCGCACACCGGAAAGCCGCCGGAAAGTCACCGACTGGACAGAATGGCAGGCCGACGCCCTCGCCGCAGCTCTGCTGATGCCAAAGGACGCGGTTCTGGACGGGATGTTCCTTGCTGGACTGGGAGAGCATATCGGCACGCTCTCCAAGAAATACACACCGAACAAATATGACAGCTTTTGCCGGTTGGCGGAAGCATTGGGCGTCTCCAGGTCAGCGCTTGCGTTCCGGATGGAACGTCTGGGGCTGCTGGACAAGAACCTTCTTTACAAGCAATAGCAAGGGAGTGGTGAACATATGGAAACAAATTCAGGACAGAAGATGCGCGTGGCCGTAAAATGCAAGGTTTGTCAGCGTGTCATCTTCTACAAGACAACGCCGCTTTCAGGTAAGATAGAGCTGAAATGTCCAAAATGCCACCAGATCACGCAAATAAATCTTGCCTATCGGCGCAGTAAAACGCCGCTGTTTTACCGACGCTCAGCAAGGCAGCCGTCAGCAACTATTTTTTAATATTCCATCATAGCACCGAGCAACGGGGTATGCGGTCAATGACCGCATAATGAAACACCACCAAATAGCCGGGCATGAAAAACGATGAGTAACAGGCTTACTCTACCGTTTTCATGCCCGGCTTTTATTTTTTCTTACAGGAGGAACCCAAAATGATGACCAAACGCACCGAACTGGAAATTTGCCTCTGCGGCAGATGTGCAAGCGCCTTTTATGCTTCGCCGGAGTATTCCATCACCCGCTCCGATCCCATTCAGGTAATTCAGGACTGTTGCTGCTACTGCTGCATCCGGCGGGGATACGACTATCGGATTCGCCGCCGCGGCAAGCAACTTCCGGTCAGATTCTGACGAAGGAGCTGAACCAAATACTCCTGATCCAACAGCTTTATTATCCTCAGCGATCAAAGAGCGACTACGTGCTATGCCCCGCCTGCAAGCGCGGGCGGCTGTGCGACAAGCCGCAGGGCGAAAATATAACGGCGCTGTCTCTCAGCGGAAATACTGAGGCACCCGGCAGCTTCCACGGTCTGATTCTGGAATGCCCCAGGTGCGCACAGAGGTTCATCATCTCCATCGAAAACTAAATAGATTTGAACATAGTTCCAACCGCCGGACTTTTTATAAAGCAACCCGGATAAGAGCCTGCATCCGCTTTTAAGACGAGAACACTGTGTTATATCGCAAAGTATCCATGATCTGCGAAATTTGCTTTCAAGCAAATTTCACTACTAAGGAGATCACAAACATGAAAATTACATATCTGGTAAACGAACGGCAGACAGATGGTTCCCTTGCACTCGCTGAAACCACCTCTGCGCAATGGCACAGAATTGTTGCGGCAAACAAGACTGCCCCAGCAAATGAACGGCGGTATTTCTATGCCGACATTCTTTCTGACAACTATAACCTTGACTGTATCGTTATGGAGGTCAGCAAAGAGCAGCACGCAGCCTGGAGCAGCGAAAGGCGATCCGCTCGCCGCAACCGGGATGCCGCTAAGGCTTACACTGTTTTATCACTGGAAGAATTGGTAGAAAATCACAGTGCCGCACTGCCCTCTGTTGAATGCCAGGAAGATGCTCTCATCAATTCCGTCGTAATCGGCGAATTAAAAAAAGCCCTGGCTGCCTGGAACATCTGGGGAACAGAGGTGCTGGAGATGTATCTGTCCGGAAAAAGCTACATGGTTGCAAAGTTCCTGATGGACAACTATGGCTTTTCGCGAAGGACTGCCTTCCGCAAGAAAAATGAGTTTGAAAATTTTTCAAAAAATTTCCTATCAGAATGGCACTATTAAGCCCACCGTGTCCTGGTGGTATAGTGAAGGGACTTCTTCACAGACCCTTCTCTGTATCTTGAAAACTGAATACAAGATGATATAAGTACACACACCCTTTCAGAGATTGTCGGCCCGCCGCCATGACAAGGGGCTTCTGGGATGAATCTCAGAAGCCCCTAAGAGCGATCTACGAACCGAACGGCCCCGGCTGGTAAAACCGGGGTATCCTCTCTCAATGCGGTGAAATGGAACTTGCTCACGCGCTCCCAAGGACTAGGGGGCAGCCCTGCGGTACACGCCAGCCAGACGGCAGCGGTACTTGCAGAGTTATGACAGCCTTACCAAAGGCGACTTGTATCATACCCACCAACCGGGATGCGTGGCAAATGGGTTGGATTTTATATACGGGTATCCCAGATTGCCCTTCATATGAGAGTTATGTAAACTAAAGCATATTCAAGCAGGGCATTCAAAGTCAGATACCATGCGCTGGCGGATCAATTCACCAGCGCATTCATGTGACTTTGAAAACAATAAGGAGTTGATTCTTACGAACAGTCAAAATGATTTCTATGAAACGATGTTCCGAGGTTTCCCTGATGTTGTAACCGTTCCGCAACTCAGCCGGATGCTGAACATCAATGAAAAAAACGCCTATCAACTTGTTAGGGAACAGCAGATCCACCACTTTAAGCTGGGGCGAACTTACCGCATTCCCAAAACTGCCGTTTTTCATTTCCTTTGTACGGCAACAGGCGTAGCGGACTCGCATCCTTGTCAGATGTAACCCGGCATGATACCATAATGGTGTCAATGACGGGTGAATACGGTTGCTGCACACGAAGGAGGATTTTTATGGTAGCAGGACACCTGAGAGAACAAAATGGATATTTCCAAATGATCTTGAGCTGGAAGGACAGCAATGGTAAACGCAGAAGCAAGTCTATCAGCACTGGCCTTCCCATCAAGGGTAACAAAAAGCGGGCGGAAGCTATGCTTCTGAAAGCACGTGAGGAATTTAACCTGGAAAATCTGGTTGAAAATGCCAATGTTCCTTTATGTGACTTTTTCCAGAAATGGCTAAAGGACAGGGCAATTTCCATGGGAGCTAGAGTATATGCCAATTACGCCTACGATGTAAAGGCATATATCGCGCCTTATTTTCGGGAGAATCCTGTATCCGTTCTGAAGGTAACATCCAAGGAGCTTGAAGCTTTTTACCGGTTTGAGCGACAGGAAGATGATGCCACACCGGAAGATCTTCTGCAATACCACGAGGTGGTCACTGCCTGTTTGGGATATGCCGAGGAGCTGGGGTGGATCGAAGAAAACCCTGCGGAGGAAGTAAACCCCTGTGCGGATCAAGCCCCGATCTTATTCGATGAATTTATCCGGGAATGGCTGGAAATCATTCGGAGCAAAATTGGGGAAATAACCTATGCATCTTACAAACGTAACGTTGAAAAATGCATTGCACCTTATTTCAAGGCACGGCGATATACTCTACAGGAGTTGGAGCGGCATCCCAAGTATATCCAGGAGTTTTACCAGAGTATGCTGGATTCAGGGCTTTCCCCTTCCACGGTGATCCGCCGTCATGCCAATGTAAGAAAGTGCCTGCAGTATGCGTTTCAAATTGGCCTGATTAAATCCAATCCAGCGGATCGAGTGGAGAAGCCACGTAAAATCAAATACGAAGCTACCATCTATAACGAAGAAGAACTGAATATACTGTTCAAAACTGTGAAAGGTGATCCGCTGGAGCTTGCCGTCATCGTCGGTGCTTTCTACGGTCTGCGCCGCAGCGAGGTTGTGGGTTTGAAATGGGATGCCATTGATTTCAAAAAGAAAACCATCAGCATCCGGCATACAGTTGTTCAGTTTAATCTGGATGGGCAAAACCAAATTGTACGCAAGGATTCTACAAAGACAAAATCCAGCTGTCGAACACTGCCACTGGTTCCTCCCTTTGAGCTGCTGCTTCACCATTTGAAGGAAGAGCAGAGCGTTAACCAAAAGGTATGCGGCGATTGCTACTGTCGGGATTATCTGGAATATATCTATGTAGATGCCATGGGGAACCTGATTAAACCCAACTTCATAACCCAGCACTTTGAAATACTGCTGAAGAAAAACAACTTGAAAAAGATTCGTTTCCACGATTTGAGGCATAGTTGTGCCAGTTTGTTATATGCCAACGGAGTTGCCTTGAAGGACATTCAGGAATGGTTGGGAC
>ERZ1026933.851-NODE-851-length-11107-cov-4.462450_pt1 | contig 11107 bp, 10 predicted proteins | sample MGYA00519252_ERZ1026933 | MGnify/ENA primary metagenome ERZ1026933 (study PRJEB26926, sample SAMN06164828) | human gut metagenome | biome: ENVO:00009003; feature: ENVO:2100002; material: ENVO:00002003 | host: Homo sapiens | place: USA | collected 2012 ... | reverse complement strand
GGAAAAAGATGTTCTTGTTTTAATATTTAAGATAAGATTATTGCTCTTATCGCGCATTTCTCTGTCAAAATCCGGATTTCTTTCAGCCGAACGAAAAATCGTTTGGCTGAAAGCGGAAAATGTTTCTCAGCAGATTGGGACGGGAATCTCCGAAAATGGGCGTGAGAACGGGATGGAGTGGGGGATGAAGACTCCGGATATGAAAGGTTTTTCTCCTGTTTGGGACGAAAAGGCATACAAAAATACCTGCCACATTTGTCACCGTTTCCGGCTTTTCCGTGGCAGGCACTGGTTTTCATACGGACATTAGCATTGTGCTGCCTTTCTGGTGTCAGCAAACCATCCGCATGGGTGTCAGAATGTCATTTTCACGACGCGCGAGAATCGCGTAGAAGCGACGTGTACTCCACCGGCATGCAAATACGCCGTTCTCGTGGGGACATGTTTGTCGTTTTGTCAAATTGTCAGAAGGGGGATTAGAAGAATTTCACCTCTTCTCCCGTCACTTCGCTCAGCAGCAGGTTGGCCAACCGGCTTGTGCCAAGGCGCAACCACTGGTTGGTAAGCCATTTTTCGCCTAAGATCTCTTTGACGATGGTGTAGTACACAAGGGCGTCATGTACCGTATGCATGCCTCCTGCGGGCTTAAAACCTATCTGTATGCCTGTTTCGTTATAGTATTCCTTGATGGCTTGGCACATGACATAGGCGGCTTCCGGCGTAGCGGCCGGTTCGAGTTTCCCGGTGGACGTTTTGATATAGTCGGCTCCGGCATACATGGCCAACAGGGAGGCTTTCTTGATGTTCGCGGCAGTCTTCAGGCAGCCCGTTTCGAGGATGACTTTCATTTTATGGTCGCCGCAGGTCGCTTTCAGTTCGCTGATTTCGTCGCAGAGCGTCTCGTAGTCGCCGCTCAGGAACTTGCCGACGGACATGACGATGTCTATCTCCGTGGCGCCATCCTTGATGGCCAGGGCTGTTTCGGCCACTTTGACTTCAATCAGGGCTTGCGAGGAGGGGAAACTGCCCGACACGCAGGCCACTTCCACGCCCTCCACTTCGAGCGATTGGCTGACGATTTGTGCGAAGCAGGGATAGACGCAGATGGTGGCCACATGCGGCAGGTCGGGGTAGGTGTCCTCGAATGCGTTCACGCGTTCCGTGAAACGGAGGATGCTTTCTTCGCTGTCCGTGGTGCTCAATGAGGTCAGTTCCACACTGCCCATCAGGAATCTTTTGACTTCCGTTGTGTCGTTTTCCGGCACTTTTTCGGCGATGATTTTCGCCACGGCTTCTTTCACGGCCTCGTCGCTGAGGTTGAGGTCATACTTCTTCAATGCCTGTTCGTACTTGCTGGTTTCAGGCTCGTGATGATGTGTGTGCTCGCTCATGATTCAATGTAATTTAGGATTGTTAATATGTCGTTCTTTGTCTCTTCGGGTTTTCTTCTCGATACTTTTCCGGAGTGCCTCCGTCAGGTTCACGCCCGTCTGGTTGGCCAGGCAGATCAGTACCCAGAGTACGTCGGCCATCTCTTCTTCCAGGTTGCAGTTTTCGCCTTCCTTGAAAGACTGGTCGCCGTAGCGGCGGGCCATGACACGGGCCAGTTCGCCCACTTCTTCGGTCAGGCAAGCCATGTTGGTCAGTTCGCTGAAGTAACGTACACCGACCGTTTTAATCCATTCGTCTACCTGTTTCTGTGCTTCGTCTATAGTCATATTTTCCTTTTTTATTCTTTGTTTTTAGTGTCCATGCAGATGGTGACGGGGCCGTGGTTCAACAGGTCCACTTTCATTTCTGCTCCGAATTCTCCCGTCTGCACGGGTTTGCCGAGCGCTTCGCCCAATTTCCGGCAGAAGCTTTCGTAGAGGGGGATGGCTGTGGTATGCCCGGCCGCACGGATATACGAGGGACGGTTGCCTTTCTTGTACGAAGCCATCAGGGTGAATTGACTGATAACCAATATGTCACCTCCGGTTTCGAGGATACTCCGGTTCATTACGCCGTTTTCGTCGTCGAAGATGCGAAGTCCTGTAACCTTACGGCACAACCAATCTATATCCTCTTCATTGTCAGCCTCTTCTATGCCCAGCAAAATCAAAAGTCCGCCTTGTATGGCCGATTTGCAGTGGCAGCCGATGCTTACCGACGCATGGCTGACGCGTTGTATTACGGTTCTCATGTGTTTAGCGTGTGTTTGGTTTCTTGCAAATATACGAAAAAAGCCTGCATGTCATGCTTCAGCAGGCAGGTTTTCTTGTATTATTTTCGCTTTGGCCGGTCCGATTTCCGCGGCCAGTTCGTCGAACGAAGCTTCCCGGATACGTTTTACGCTTTTAAACCGTTTGAGCAACTGGGTTTTGGTCTTCTCGCCGATGCCTTTGATGGTGTCCAGTGCCGAAACGGTCTGGTGTTTGCTGCGTTTGTCGCGATGGAAAGTGATGGCAAAACGGTGCACTTCATCCTGTATCTGGGTCATGAGCCGGAACACAGGGCTGTCTGTCTTCATGCCAATGACGATCGGCGGGAAGCCGAACAACAGTTCGTTGGTGCGATGGCGGTCGTCTTTAGCCAGTCCGGCGATGGGGATGCGCAGTCCGAGTTCGTCTTCCACCACTTCGCGTACCACCTCCATCTGTCCCCGTCCGCCGTCTGTGATGATGAGGTCGGGCAGTTCGCCTTGTTCCGCCACGGCGCGTGAATACCGGCGGCGTACCACCTCTTTCATCGAGGCATAATCGTCCGGTCCGACCACGGTTTTGATGTTGTATTTGCGGTAGTCCTGTTTGCTGGGTTTGCACTTTTTGAAGACTACGCAGGCCGCTACGGCATCCGTCCCCGAGATGTTTGAATTGTCGAAACATTCGATGCGCATGGGGAGCTTTTCAAGGTGCATGGCTTGCTGTATTTCTTTCATCAGCCGTACGCTTTTCTGTTCCGGATTGAGTTTCTCGGCCTGTTTGAGCCGGTCCAGTTTGTATTGTTTTACGTTGAGGATAGAGAGTTCCAGCAGTTTCTTCTTGTCTCCCCTTTGCGGGACGGTGAAGGTGACGCCTTCCATTTCCACGTCGATGGGAAAGGGGGTGATGATTTCCTTGGAACGGCTCTTGTAGCGTTCCCGCATTTCAGCGATGCCCAGCGTCAACAGTTCTTCGGGAGACTCGTTCATCCGTTTTTTATATTCAAAGGTGAAGGCCTGGTTGATACTCCCGTTCGTCACGTGCAAGTAGTTGATGTAAGCCGCGTTTCCATCGTCCTCAATGGAGAAAACGTCGATGTTGTGGAGGACGTTGCTCACCACTTCGCTCTTGCTCCGGTAGCTTTCCAAAAGGTCGTACTTCCTTTTGATGGCTTGTGCCTCTTCGAAACGCATTTCCGCCGCCAACGCTTGCATTTCGGCGAGCATGTTCCGGCTGATTTCGGCCGTGTTTCCTTTCAGGATTTCCTTGGCTTCTTGGATGGATTGGAGGTATTCTTCGCGGCTTTGCGCTCCGATGCAAGGGCCTTTGCAGTTCTTGATGTGGTATTCCAAACAGACGTTGAACTTTCCGCTACGGATGTTTTCAGGTGTGAGCGCGAGGTGGCACGTGCGCAACGGATAGAGGTTCTTGATGAGCTCGAGTAAGGCATTCAGCGTGGGAATATGGCTGTAAGGGCCGAAGTACACGGAACCGTTGCGTACGATGTGCCGTGTTTTGAAGATGCGGGGAAAGTATTCGTTGGTCACACAAATGGACGGATAGGTCTTGTCGTCCTTCAGCAACACGTTGTAATGCGGTTTATAGCGTTTGATAAGGTTGTTTTCCAATAAAAGCGCGTCTTCTTCGCTGTTTACCACAATATATTTGATATCCCTGATTTTACTGACCAGCATGGCTGTTTTCCGGCTTTGGTGGTCTTTGCTGAAATAGGAATAGACGCGCCGTTTCAGGTTTTTGGCCTTACCCACATAGATGATTTCCCCCTCGTCGTTCAAATATTGGTAGCATCCCGGACTGTCCGGCAGATTCAGGACGATGCCTTTCAAATAAGCGTCCAGCTTTTCTTTTTCTTCGGTCGTCATGGCGTTTGGAATTGGATATGAAAAGGGGACAATACAGCGTGCTGCATGTCCCCGTTAAAAAAGCAGTTTTTAGACACGTAAGAGTGTGCTGATTTCAATACCTTCGTCGAAAACCTCGCGTCCGTTCAATCCTTCGCCCGTCAGTTCGATAATGAAATTGATGTAGACGTGTGCCGGATTAAACTTCTTCACCAAGTTGTAGGCCGCTTTCATGGAACCGCCTGTGGCAAGCAGGTCGTCATGAATGAGGACCACGTCTTTCTCGTCGATGGCGTCTTTATGTATTTCTATCGTATCCTTACCGTATTCTTTCATATAACTTTCCTGTAAGGTCTCGGCCGGAAGCTTTCCGGGTTTCCGGCACATGATGAAACCTGCGCCAAGTTTCACCGCAAGGGCGGCACCGAGGACGAAACCGCGCGACTCTATGCCGACCACCTTTGTGATGCCTTTGTCCTTATAGATTTCATACAATTCGTTTAGCATAATCTTCATGCACTTCGCGTTTTTGAAGAGTGTCGTCACGTCCTTGAACTGAACTCCGGGTATAGGGAAGTCCGGAATGTTTCGCAGATTCTTCAGTAATGTTGGATTGTTCATAACCAGTATTTTATCTGTTGGTAATTTAAGTTTTGTTTCACGTGAAACGTAGAGCTTCCGGCTACCGTCCCAGAAGCACGAGCAGCACGTTGATGTCGCTGGGAGAGACACCCGGGATGCGTCCGGCCTGTGCCAATGTTTCCGGATTGATTTTCTCTAACTTCTGACGGGCTTCGGTAGACAGGGAGTTCATGTTTTTGTAATCGAAGCGGCCTTTTATCTTAATGCTTTCCAAGCGCTGCATCTTGTCGGCGATGATTCTTTCGCGGGCAATATACCCGTGATACTTTATCAATACTTCGGCAGCTTCGATGATTTCATCCCGTCGGTCGGTCAATGTGTCGAGCAGAGCCTTTAACGGTACGATATGTTCGGCAATGTTTTTCACCGTGATTTGCGGACGGTTGATTAATTCGAAAAGTTTGCATCCGTATTTGAGCGGTGTCGTGCCTAAAGCTTCCAATCCGGGATTGATCAGGGCCGGTTTCAACGAGAATTCTTTGCAGAAACTTACGATTCGTTCGACAGCGTCCTTTTTGGAAAGCCAATGGTCATAGCGTTCGCGTGTAGCCAATCCTATTTGATAAGAACGTTCCGTGAGGCGTGCATCTGCATCATCCTGGCGAAGCAAGATACGATATTCTGCCCGCGACGTGAACATGCGATAAGGTTCGTCTACTCCTTTGGTGACTAAATCGTCGATGAGTACGCCGATATAGGATTCGTCGCGGTGCATGACGAAAGGTTCGCCTCCGGAACATTTCAAGGCAGCGTTGATTCCGGCTACGATGCCTTGTCCGCCTGCTTCTTCGTAACCTGTGGTTCCGTTGACTTGTCCGGCCATGAATAAGCCCGGCAATATTTTCGATTCCAACGTGTGATACAGTTGGGTGGGGTCGAAGTAATCGTATTCTATGGCATAGCCCGGACGGTATATGGCCAGATCGCGGAAAGCCGGGATTTTTTTCAAGGCTTCGATTTGGATGTGGAGCGGCAGGCTCGATGAAAAGCCGTTTAAATAATATTCTTGCGTGCTTTCGCCCTCCGGCTCCAAGAAAAGCTGATGTTGGTCACGTTCGGGAAAGGTGACCAGTTTGGTCTCGATGCTCGGGCAGTAGCGCGGCCCTATGCTTTGGATTTGTCCGTTGTAAAGGGGAGAATCCGGCAAGCCGCTTCTCAATACTTCATGGGCTTCCGGATTGGTAAAACAGGTCCAGCACGGAAGTTGTTTCAGTTGCCGGTCACGCCCCATGAATGAGAATTTATGGTAGTCGTGTTCTCCCTCCTGTATTTCCATTTCCTCGAAATGTACGCTTCTTCCGTCGATGCGTACCGGTGTCCCGGTTTTCATCCGCCCGTAGTTTATGCCGTGGCGGGCGATGGATTCGGTCAAATGGTACGATGCCGGTTCGGCCACACGGCCTCCGGGCAACTGCGTGTGTCCGATGTGCATCAGGCCGTTCAGGAACGTGCCGGCCGTCAGGATGACGCAGCGTGCCCGGATCACCACGTCGAAATATGTCTTCACGCCAGCCACTTCTCCATGCTCGACGAGGAGTTCTTTCACTTGGTCTTGCCAGATATGCAAATTGGGTGTATTTTCCAGGATTTCCCGCCATGCCCAGATGAATTTTCCACGGTCGCACTGGGCGCGGGGGCTCCACATAGCCGGGCCTTTCGAACGGTTGAGCATACGGAATTGTATGGCGGTGCGGTCGGTCACGATACCCATGTAGCCGCCCAAAGCGTCTATTTCCCGGACGATTTGTCCTTTGGCAATGCCCCCCACGGCCGGATTGCAACTCATTTGTCCAATCTTGTTCATGTCCATGGTGACAAGGCAGGTTTGCGCTCCCATGTTGGCAGAGGCTGCTGCCGCTTCGCAGCCTGCATGGCCGCCGCCTATCACTATCACATCGTAGTCGAACTTCATTTTTAACTTGTTTTTACGGTTACAAAAGTAGTGATTTTTAGGAATATAATTCGGCTATTTCTTTGTGTTATTCAGGATTTAGAGTAATTTTGCAGAACCTTATCAGGAGGATGAAGATGTAGGAATTCCTTTATATTATTTATTAAATATTTTAAATTCAATCATTTATGTGGTTATGTGATTCATCTATTGGTAGGAAAGTGGTGATGTCGGTTACCGGTATCGCGCTTGTCCTGTTCTTGACGTTCCATGCGTCGATGAACGTTGTGGCTCTGTTCTCGGCAGAAGGCTATAACATGATTTGTGAATTTCTGGGCTCCAACTGGTATGCGGTAGCGGCAACTCTGGCATTGGCAGCTTTGGTGATTATTCACATCATCTATGCCTTCTGGCTGACGATGCAAAACCGTAAGGCGCGCGGTAACAACCGTTACGACGTGACGAGTAAGCCTGACAAGGTGGAGTGGGCTTCACAGAACATGCTGGTGCTGGGCATCATCGTTGTATTGGGCATGGTTCTGCACCTGTACAATTTCTGGTATAACATGATGTTTGCCGAGTTGATGGGCGATCCCTACATGGGCGGCCTGCACGCAACGGATGGTTACGGTTATATCGTAGCTACGTTCAGCAATCCGGTTTATACCGTATTGTACATCATCTGGCTGGCTGCCCTGTGGTTCCATTTGACGCACGGCTTCTGGAGTGCCATCCAGACACTGGGTTGGAACGGTAAGGTGTGGTTCGACCGTTGGAAGTGCATCGGCAACATCTACACCACTATCGTCATCCTGATGTTCTTGGTAGTGGCATTGTATTTCTCTTTCTGCGGCGGTTGCAGCGGAAGCGTGTGCTACTAATATTAATTAATGAATCATTAAATTGAAACGAACTATGACAAAGATAATCGATTCCAAGATTCCGGAAGGACCGGTAGCTGAGAAATGGACCAATTATAAGGCACATCAGAAATTGGTGAATCCGGCCAACAAGCGCCGTTTGGACATCATCGTGGTCGGTACCGGTCTGGCCGGTGCCTCTGCCGCTGCTTCTCTCGGCGAGATGGGATTCAAAGTATTTAATTTCTGTATTCAGGATTCTCCGCGCCGCGCACACTCCATCGCTGCACAAGGAGGTATCAATGCAGCCAAGAATTACCAGAACGACGGTGACTCTGTTTACCGTTTGTTCTACGATACGGTGAAGGGCGGCGACTACCGTGCCCGTGAAGCCAATGTGTATCGCTTGGCCGAGGTTTCCAACAACATCATCGACCAGTGTGTGGCACAAGGTGTTCCCTTTGCCCGCGAATACGGAGGCATGTTGGCCAACCGTTCGTTCGGTGGCGCACAGGTATCCCGTACGTTCTACGCCAAAGGACAGACCGGACAGCAGTTGTTGCTCGGTGCTTATTCGGCTTTGAGCTGTCAGGTGAATGCCGGTACGGTGAAATTGTTTACTCGTTACGAAATGATGGATTTGGTGATGGTAGACGGTCGTGCACGTGGTATTATCGCTCGCAACTTGGTGACCGGTAAATTGGAGCGTTTTGCCGCCCATGCCGTAGTTATCGCTACCGGAGGTTATGGTAATACGTATTTCCTTTCTACCAATGCCATGGGCTGTAACTGTTCGGCAGCCATGCAGTGTTATCGCAAGGGAGCTTATTTCGCTAATCCCGCTTACGTACAAATCCACCCGACTTGTATCCCCGTCCACGGCGACAAGCAGTCCAAACTGACTTTGATGTCAGAGTCTCTGCGTAACGACGGCCGTATCTGGGTGCCCAAGAAGATTGAAGATGCCAAGGCATTGCAGGCCGGAACGAAGAAGGGCAGCGATATTCCTGAAGAAGACCGTGACTATTATCTGGAACGCCGTTATCCGGCATTCGGTAACCTCGTTCCGCGCGATGTGGCTTCACGTGCAGCCAAGGAGCGTTGTGACAAGGGCTTTGGTGTGAACAATACCGGTTTGGCCGTATTCCTCGATTTCTCTGAAAGTATCGAGCGTCTGGGTATTGACGTAGTGCTCCAACGTTACGGCAATCTTTTCGACATGTACGAAGAAATCACCGACGTGAACCCCGGTAAGCTGGCCAACGAAATCAACGGCGTGAAATACTATAATCCGATGATGATTTATCCGGCTATCCACTACACGATGGGCGGTATCTGGGTAGACTACGAGCTTCAGACTTCCATCAAGGGCTTGTTTGCCATCGGTGAATGTAACTTCTCCGACCACGGTGCCAACCGTTTGGGGGCTTCCGCTTTGATGCAGGGTTTGGCCGACGGTTACTTCGTCCTGCCTTACACCATCCAGAACTATCTGGCCGACCAGATTACCGTTCCCCGTTTCTCTACCGAACTGCCTGAATTCGCAGAGGCAGAGAAGGCCGTGCAGGCGCGCATCGACCATTTGATGGGCATCAAGGGAAAGAAATCCGTGGATTCCATTCACAAGGAACTCGGCCACATCATGTGGGAATACGTCGGCATGGGCCGTACGGAAGAAGGTCTGAAGACGGCGTTGAAGCTCTTGAAAGACATCCGCAAGGAGTTCGAGACCAACTTGTTCATTCCGGGTTCTACGGAAGGCGTGAACATCGAACTGGAGAAGGCATTGCGCCTGAACGATTTCATCACGATGGGCGAACTCATCGCTTATGATGCCCTGAACCGTAACGAGTCTTGCGGCGGTCATTTCCGCGAAGAATACCAGACGGAAGAAGGCGAAGCCAAGCGTGACGACGAGAACTACTTCTACGTATCTTGCTGGGAGTACCAAGGCTCTGACGACGTGGCTCCCGTATTGTACAAGGAACCTCTCGTTTACGAAGCCATCAAGGTTCAGACACGTAACTACAAGAGCTAATAAACGGTTTGTTCAACGATTATAAAGAAAAAAACAATGGAGAAAAATATATCATTTAAGCTTAGATATTGGCGCCAGAACGGACCGAAAGACAAGGGCCATTTTGACGAGCGTGAGATGAAAGACATTCCGGGCGATACCTCATTCCTGGAGATGCTGGACATTTTGAATGAACAACTGGTAGAGGAGGGCAAGGAACCGTTCGTATTCGACCACGATTGCCGCGAAGGCATCTGCGGTATGTGTTCTTTGTACATCAACGGTACTCCCCACGGCAAGACCGAGCGCGGTGCCACTACTTGTCAGCTCTATATGCGTAAGTTCAAGGACGGCGATACGATTACCGTGGAGCCGTGGCGTTCCGCCGGTTTCCCCGTCATCAAGGACTGCATGGTAGACCGTACCGCTTTCGATAAAATCATGCAAGCCGGCGGTTATGTGACCGTGCGTACGGGACAGCCTCAGGATGCCAATGCCATTTTGATTCCGAAGCAGAATGCCGACGAAGCCATGGATTGCGCCAGTTGTATCGGTTGCGGTGCCTGTGTGGCAGCCTGCAAGAACGGTTCTGCCATGTTGTTCGTCTCTTCCAAAGTGAGCCAGTTGGCTTTGTTGCCGCAGGGTCGTCCTGAGGCTGCACGCCGTGCCAAGGCCATGATTGCCAAGATGGACGAACTCGGCTTCGGTAACTGTACGAACACCCGCGCTTGTGAGGCCGTGTGTCCGAAGTGCGAAAGTATCGCCAATATCGCCCGTCTGAACCGTGAGTTCATCAAGGCGAAGTTGAACGACTAAAAGGCGAACGTTTAGGCTTTTCCTAAGCACTTTTACATGGAATATAAAGCGCGTCCCCCACTTAGGGTGGACGCGCTTTATTTTGGTCTATGGTTTGCCCGATGCGCGTTTTCCTCCCAAGGGATTTTCCAAAAACATCCTTCATCTTTCAGGTTTCAATGTAATACCCTTGTATCGAGTGAGTTGTGAACTGAAAGATGTTTCAGTTGTCTTTCAGTCCTCCTTCATCCCGAAGGGCGGGAATCAATCTCAGCCAAACGAAAAATCGTTCGGCTGAGATTGATTTTTCATTTGGCTGAGAAAAAAAGTGTTTCGTGCGCCAAACGATTTTCGCTTCCCTACAAGGTATGGCTGGAACATGGGCTGAAAGATGCCCGGATAAAAGTTTAGTGGGTAAATGGTTGTTTATAAATGCGTTATGGCGAGACTTGAAGGATGAAGGATGTTTTTAGGAAATCCCTTGGAGGGGGCGTTTTCGGGGCGGCTGCCGAAGAAACAAGGGTGGTTTTCTTTTTCGGGTTAAATGCGGTACGGCTTTTGGTGGAATACAGGAAATCCTGAAAGAAAAATATTCCTAATCCTTGCGCTTTACGGGAAATAGGCGTATATTTACAACAAAGTAGGCTTTCTGGTCTGCCATTTTTGTGAATAGTCCATTAAAAAGGATGCAGTTTCTCAAATTATAGCGACCTTTGTGATTGAAACTTAATGTATCATTATAATGGCAAAAATTACTGTTCAAAATACAGATATTAGCGTTGTCAAGTACAATGAAGAAGACTACATCAGCCTTACAGACATGGCAAGAAGCCAACTGCAAGAGCATATTATCTTCCGTT
>ERZ1026933.845-NODE-845-length-11126-cov-5.605727_pt1 | contig 11126 bp, 5 predicted proteins | sample MGYA00519252_ERZ1026933 | MGnify/ENA primary metagenome ERZ1026933 (study PRJEB26926, sample SAMN06164828) | human gut metagenome | biome: ENVO:00009003; feature: ENVO:2100002; material: ENVO:00002003 | host: Homo sapiens | place: USA | collected 2012 ... | reverse complement strand
GGCTATTCGTCGGCAGCGTCAGATGTGTATAAGAGACAGGATTATTAGTTAATTTTTAAACCAGCCGAGAAAGAGCGGAAACCCGGATAAGTGGAGGTTTCATAGTTACCGCCATAGTTGCTGTTACTGTTTACGGTAGCAGGGTCTGTTCCCGGATAAGAGGTGAGCGTGAACAAATTGGTAGCCGAGACAAATAGTTGTCCTTTAATTACTTTGTTTAAAGGTAAATTATAAGTCAGACGCACTTCCTGCAAACGGAAGAAGGAGGCATTAAACAATTCATGATCGGTTAGTCTAGGTACACCGTCACCTATATACAAGGCCGGGTATTTGGCATCTTTGTTGGTGTCAGACCATCTGTCATTCAATCCATAGTCAATCAAACCGGTTAATTGTCCGGGTAGATTCTGCAATGTTTTGTTATAAATCTTCAAACCACCGATCTGATATCCGAAGTTGGCGAACAGGCTGAATTGTTTATAAGATAAATTGGCAGTCAGACCGCCGAACAGATCCGGATCCGGATTACCGATAATAACACGGTCATTGTAGTTGATGATTCCATCTCCATTTAAATCCTTAATTTCCAAATGTCCCGGTTTTAATGAGTTACCATCGTAATAACTTTGTCCCTTTGATTTAGCATAGGCATTCAATTCATCTATTCTGGCTTGATCTTGTATGATCCCGGCATATTCATAACCATGGAAAGCTCCCATTGGATAGCCTACAGCCAATACTTGGTCGGCATAGCTGCCTTGAACTACTACATCCATAGCTGATTGTGCTCTACCTTCTTCAACCAGTTTGGTGACTTTATTCTTGTTATGTGACATATTCAAGGTCAGGTCCAAGTTCCAGTCTTTAGTAGATAATACACGGCCTACCAGGTTTATTTCAATACCGCGGTTGGTCAATGCTCCGATATTACGGTTCATCTGCATAGAGCCACCGGTTGCACTGGGCGGGAAATCAAATGACCAGATCAAGTCTTTGGTATCTTTGATATAGCCGGAGATAGAACCGGTCAGTCGGTAATCGAACAATGCGAAATCAAGACCTAAATCATATTGGGTCGATTTTTCCCAACGGATGTCGCGGTTACCCACTTGTTTATGTATAATGGCTGACAGATTATTATAACTGGTTGCTTCGTATAAATCACGATTAGAGAAGCTGGTTAAGTTTTGGGTACCGGTAGTACCTACGCTGGCACGTAATTTCAAATCATTAATGAATGTCAGGTTTTTCATGAATTTTTCCTGAGAGATACGCCATGCAATGGCTCCTGAAGGGAAGAAACCATAACGGTTGTTCGAACCAAACATGGATGAACCATCATAACGTCCTGTAAAAGTGAACAGGTAGCGCTCCATTAATTTATAATTGATACGGGCAAATGAAGAGAACAGACCACTTGCATTATATCCGTTACCCCAAGATGAGATGCTTGCGGCACTTCCTAAATTGGTGTAAATATCATTATCCGGATAAGTCTGGCCATTCATTCTTGTACTACGGCTTATACCACGTTCAAAGGAGATACCGGCTACGGCATCCAAAACATGATTCTTGTTGAACTCATAGTTATAATTCAATGTATTGTCGAATACGGTTTTTGAATATTTATAATGATATTCTGACCCACTGGCTTCATTTCTAGTACTTAGAAAACTTGGACTGAATGAATTGTTTTCAGTAAATTGTAAATTACCCGATAAACTGGAACGGAACCGGAATCCTTTCCAAATATCAACTTCTCCGTATACGGTTCCCATGATGCGGTAAATATTATCATGATTTTTCTTATAGGTGTTGGCTACCGGGTTGGCTTGACCTGTGGACATATCAAATTCACCGTTATCATTATATATAGGAAGGTCAGGACGGAATCCTTGCGCACTAAATAGTGATGTGTTCGCATTATTTTGGTCTGTATAACTCATATTGGCATTAATACCAAAACGAAGGATAGGCAGCACGTTCATTTCTGTAGACACACGTGCGTTATATCGGCTTAAGTCACCTCCTTTAACCATACCTTGCTGATCGAATACTGATAATGAAATAAGGTATTTAGATACTTTACTGCCTCCGCTTACAGTCAAGTCGGCATTATGGCGGATAGCAGTTTGTTTCACTTCATCAAACCAATTGGTGTTGGCACTGCCTAATGCAGTGGAATTAGGTTCAAGAATTTCCAATGCATATTGGTTGGACGGATCATATACCAAGGTTTCTTTGGCAAAGCGGCGTACTGTTTCCCGCCATTCATCACCATATAAAATACGGAAGTTCTTAATTTGAACATCAGTGGTAACATTGTAGTTGAAGCTGACGGTAGGTTTGGAACCTTCCACTCCTTTTTTAGTGGTAACGATAACTACACCATTTGCGGCGCGAGAACCATAGATAGCAGCCGCAGAAGCGTCTTTCAGTACGTCCATAGACTGGATATCATTGGGCGAAATGGCATCCAGCATACTGGGATCTTCTACAGGAACTCCGTCGATCACATACAAGGGTTCATTGGAACCGGTCAATGACGTGGCACCCCGCACACGTACACGGACAGTTTCACCCGGAACACCTGTATTTTGGGATACCTGTACACCGGCAGCCAAGTTTTGAAGCATGGAGGTTACATTAGGAGTGTTTAATTGGCTCAATTGTTTTAAACCTACTGAAGCAACAGAACCGGTCAAGTCCTTAATGGAGGAAGTACCATAACCTACTACGACAACCTCGTCCAGATTAGTTACTTCACTTTCCATTTTTACATTGAAGACATGTCTGTTACCAATTTTCTCCTTAACCGTCTGCATACCGATAAAGCTGATCATTAGTTCGTCATTTTTAGTATTTTCGGGATAAGACAACATGAACTGCCCATCCATATTGGCTACAGTACCGAAAGTTGTACCTTGGATGACAATAGAAGCTCCAATGACCGGTTCACCCGTATCATCTTTGATAACTCCGGTAATCGTTCTGCGTTTGGCATTTCTGTCAATCGGTAATATTAACACATAATTGTTTTCCACTAACTCATAACGCATACCTGCCTGGCTACAAATCACTGAAAGTGCTTGCTCTAAAGGTTCTTTGTTTAATGTTAGTTTCAAAGGTACATTGTTCAAAGTTGCATCTTCGTACATGATATTAATTCCGGTTTGCTTTTTGACCATGTTAAGGGCCTCTTTCACACTGATGTTTTCACTTTTGATAGTGACTGTCTTATCAGCTGATACATTTGCAAACACAGCGTTGAATGTGCAGAATATGCACATTAGCATTACTAAAAACCTCATTTTTGGAGGTTTAGCTACTAAACTCTTCCAAAGCTCGTTTCTTTTCATAAAACTCAAATAACTTATTTAATAATTTAGAATATTCCTGTTATACAGGGCTTGATTATTGTTTTTTTACTAATATGGTTTCTCCCTTTTTCTCAAACTTGACATCGGATACACGATGAATGATGTCTAGTGCAAAGTCCAAAGGCTTGTTGCGGAAAATAACTCCGGTGAATTTCATGGTTTCTAATTCCTTGGATGCTATTTGAATATCTACATTATAGCATCGGGACAGACGGGCTATCAGCAAGGGAAATGGCATTGCGTCAAATTCCATAGCGCCCTCAGTCCATGAAATATAGAATTCAGGATCTACTTTGTAAACTTTTGATTGTGCAGAAGAGTAATGTTCGCCTGGTAGTAGATAATATTCACCTGATGGAGCATTTACCTTTAATTTTCCTTCAATCAAGGTTACTGATAATTCTTCATCGGGATAAGCCGAGATATTGAAAGTTGTTCCTAATACATAAATAGTATGGTCGTGTGTTTTTATTATGAAAGGGCGGGCTTCATCGTGTGTAACCTCAAACATGGCCTCTCCTTCCAAAGTAACTTCCCGGGTATCTCCGAATTGAACCGGAAAGTTGATATGGGAGTCCGCATTCATTTTTACTTTTGTGCCGTCAGCCAGTACTATTGCGTATTCCGAACCTTTGGGTACTATGATTTTATTCTGTAATAATTCAGCATCTGGTTCTGGCTTATGAGGATAATTACTTTCTTGTGGGAATGTGATCTCTCCATTGTTGATACGACTTCCATTGATTTCCCGTTGGCTGTTATAAAGTGGAACTACAGACTGGTTTGCTTGTACCCAGGTGGCTTTAGGAGTTTCTGGATTTTGGGAAAGAGGTGATTGTTGTGATTGTTCGCTTTGGGCAATAACAGGTGCTAGGTTCCGGTCATTGAAATATAAAATGGAGGTAATCCCTATCAGTATTGCTATTGCAGCGGCTGAGGAATAGACTACGATACGGCGATAAATACTACCGGATTGGTTACAACGATTTTGAAGTGACTTCCATGAGCCTTCTTTATCAAACTGATGTAATAAGTTAAGTTGGTTGTTTACATGATGGAGTGAAAGTAACTTCACAAAAATTTCTCTATGCGATGCGTCCTTTTCAATCCATTGCTTTAATTCTTCAAATTCCTGTTCATTGAGTTGATGGGACAGGTATTTTTGAATTAGAATTTCCGTTTTATTCTTTTGCATAATTGTTGTACTGTTTAACAGAAGTATCACAATTACACAAAATGGGTGACAAAAATCTGAAGAAATTTATAAATTAAATAAGATTAGGATTTCTATCATATTGAAACGACGCAACATTTTTAGTGCGCGTGATAGGTGGGTTTTTACTGTATTTATGGAAATATGGAGCTCTTCAGCTACTTCTTTGTATTTTTTGTCTTCCAGAATAATTTTGACTAAAACATTATACTCTTGTTCCGGCAATTTTTTTAATTCGGCCAGTAATTGATTCCTTTTTTGCAATAGCTCTTCTTCATCATAAAAATCATCGATAGGAGAATAAGATTCTTCTTCCATTTCGTCTAAAGAAAAGTAACGTTCCCGTTGTACTTTGGTCAGTGAGGAGAAACGGACGGCATTGAATAGCCATGCGTGCAGATTGGAGGAAATAGTGGTATGCGAGTTTTTATCCCAAAAACTCACAAATAAATTCTGTACGATATCTTCTGATGTTTCCGCAGAACCTGTGAACTGTACAGAGTAGAGACATAAAGGGAGATAATAAGTATCATACAGTAGACGAAAGGCCTTTTCTTTGTTTTCAGCAAAGAGAGCTAGTATCCTTTCGTCTACTTCATTATATCTATTGTATTTTCTTGCATTATTGTTCATGGATGCCTTTTGCGGCACAAAATTAGGAATTTAACCGACACGATATACGACTTTCATGGATTAAAAATGCAAAAAGTACAATGTATTATGAATATTTTCTTTATTTTTCAATTCTGAACCAGTCAGCGTCCGTCCATCCTCCGTCATTGGTTACAATAGCGGGGCGCGTACAGAAGATACCTACCTTGGCTCCTATCCATTTACCTTCTTTTACTTGGAAAGTTTCTCCTAATGGCTGGAATTTCTTGCCGTCCGTACTGTAGCTGAGGTTACATTTCACTAATAAGTCGTGACCGCCTTCACTGGCTTTAATCTTGTCTCCTTTTGCGGAAAATTTAGCGCGAAGATAGATTGTGCCGTCTTTTAAGGGAACGGAAGCATTTACTTTTTCAGTAGCTCCCCGATCGGCTTTCAGGCATTCCACTTGTGACAGGACAAGTCCGTTGTCTGTGTTTTCAACAACTAATCCGGCATAATCCATTCCCATTACAACCAGTCCCGTGCGTTCACCTTTATATTTTTCTGTCGGCTTGAAAGTAAGTTTGGTGGTGGCAGTAAAATTGGGAGCCGGGGTTTTTTGTAGCATCAGATTAGAAACATCCCATAAACTTTTATAATCTTCGGGAACTGGGTAGGAGTATAGACGTACAAATCCTTCTCCTCCGTTGAAATAAGCCCATTTTTCATTGATGTTAGCCTGCCATTGCCATTGAGGAGACAATGTATAACCATCAAACTCATCACTTTCTTGCGGGGTACAAATAGGATAGTTCTTACCTACATTAGGCTTTTTATAAGTCAGAACAGGTTCGCCACAACCATCGCCGTCTTTATCAACACCTATAACGGGCCAGTCATCAACCCATTTCATAGGTTGCAGATGGACTAAGCGTCCGTAAGCTCCTACGTCTTGGAAGTGCATGAACCAGTCCTCTCCCGTAGGGGTGTCTACCCAACCGCCTTGATGAGGCCCGTTGACGGGAGAGTTGCCTTGCGCTAATACTGTTTTCCATTCGTATGGACCGTATACGTTTTTTGAGCGAAGTACGACTTGCCATCCTGTAGGAACGCCGCCTGCCGGATGGAAGATGTAATAGTATCCATTACGTTTATAGAATTTGGGCCCTTCACAAGTTTGATGTGCTTCATGACCATCGAAAATGATACGGGATTGTGTGATAGCTTTACTTGCATCGGCACTTAGCTCACAAATTGTAATTACACTTTTCAGTCCGGCCCGGCTTCCTGCATAAGCGTGAACCAAATATACACGACCGTCATCATCCCATAATGGAGTCGTGTCGATGATGCCTTTTCCGGCTTTCACCAAAACTGGCTCGCTCCAGGGACCTTTCGGATCTTTGGCTTTCACCATGAATGCTCCTTGGTCCGGGTCACCCCAGAATATATAGAATTCACCGTTATGGTGGCGGATACTGGGTGCCCATACACGGTTGCCATGTTCAGGACGGACATCGGTAACAGGGGGCAGTGCGTAGGGTACAGCCGCACCTATGATAGTCCAGTTGACAAGGTCTTTGGAGTGTAATATTTGTAAACCGGGCAGACAGTTGAAACTGGATGAGGTCAAATAATAATCGTCTCCTACACGGCAAACGTCCGGATCGGAGTAATCCGCATACAGGACTGGATTTTTGTAGGTCCCATTGCCTTGGTCGGCCACCCAGGCTTGGGATACATAATTCTGTGCGGGAGCAGATAAAAAACAGCCTCCTAGCAGACAGAGAGTGATTAGTCGTTTCATGGTTTTAGATTTTTTATTTAATCGTAATTTTGCAAGGATGTTCCAATTCTTTTCTCCATTGGGGAAGATAATTGAACCAGTCTTTCATATCTTTAAATCCGAAACTTTCTTTTTTTGAGGTGAAAGTAACGTAATAGTGGAAATGCTGTTGCCCCGGTGCTTGTAAGGTATATAAGTAGTTTGAACCGTCTTGTACTTCTTTACCGATATATTTAGGAATGAAAGTTCCCATACCTGTTGTTTCCTTCACATAGCCTATGGTGTCTGTGACGGGCCAGTCGGTTCCCCAGCTTCCAGTCAGTCCTTTATGGTCGCTCATGTGACCTCCTTCTTTCAGAATCTGTACACCTGCTGCAAAGACTTCCTGTTTAAGCGGACGGTCAAACAGGACATCTACCTTCATGTCCCGATGACCGCCATAGATGGTATATCGATTGATCATGTTCAAATCGTTCCCTTGATATTCCCAACCGATGACTTCTGCTTCGACGATGGCACGTACAGGACCGGAGGCTAGTACACGTTCCGTGCGGTTTACTACTGGTTTTATGTGGGTCGCTTCAGTACCATTCCAACCTTTTAATGCACCTACACCACCACTATTGTAAACACGTAGCGCATCATCTCCGTAGCCGTTGGCGCGTTGCGCTTTGGTAGGGTAGAAACAAGTCTCTTTTATTTCCAGTCTTTTATTTACTTTGCTATATGGATCTACCGTCTGTTTTTCGTTGAAATAGATACGATAGGCAACTAATTCACTCTCTATAGCCGGTCCGTGATGGTAAACAAAACTATATACATTCTCGGTTCCTGCCGCTGAAAATCCCGTAATATTGGCGAATTTGTTGTTATGTCCGTAAGCTTTCATTTGGGCATAAGTACGTGCCGGATAGTTTTTTTCACTTTTTTCTGAAGAGAGAATTATACGGAAACTTTTGTTGCTTTTGGCTGGCATATCGATGAGGAAAGCCAGTTCGTCAGCACGTGCGTCACCGTTCAGATCGTCCAGTTGGGACGGAATTTCTTTATTACCTTCCCATACAGTGGCGGATTTGATGTTGAAACCTGCTTTCAGGTTATTTAAATCTATCACTATCGGTTCGTCGGTCTTATTTTGATTCCATTCATTGCTGACTTCTACGGTCAGTGTCTTTTCGCCTTTTTGTGCAAAAGAGTTGGTAAAGCATCCTGCTAATAATGTGAGGACAATAATTGAGTGCTTTTTCATAATGATGTATAGTTTATTATTTTAAGCACGGATCATACGGATTACACAGTGTTAGTATGAAAACCGTGTTTATCCGTGCAATCCGTGCTTTACTATTTTTATAAATTAAGTGGAAAAATGCACTAATGGGTGTAAGAATTAGAAATTGAGTTCTTCTCCTTGTGCCCCGATTTCAGCATGATTCTTTCCGTCTATCGTTACATTGGAAACATTTTGCATCTTCAAGTTCTTTCCACTTTTTAATAACTCTATTTTGATATTTTTCATATTAACTTCGTCGGCTTCGCTTAATACTACACCTTCTTTAGCATTAGATACGATGATATTCTCCATATTGATATTCTTGATTCTCATCTCAGGCAAGCCATTGAAGAACACAGCCCTGCCTGCTCCGTTACAGGTTACATCTTTGATAAAGATATTACGGAATATCGGAGTTTCTTCTGTTACAGGAGGGATGGTAGTTTCTGCTTTCTTTTCATCCTGATTAGGATCTTCACCACGACCTTTTCCACCATAGTATAAATTGAATATTAATGCTTCGTTCGGAATATTAATCATGTTGATATTGCTGATGTAGATATTCTCTACCAATCCGCCACGCCCACGATTACTTTTAAAGCGTAAGCCAACATCTGTACCCATGAAAGTACAATTGTCTACATATATGTTGTTTACACCTCCTGACATCTCACTACCTACAACAAAACCTCCATGTCCATGTAATACGGTGTTGTTCATAACGATAACATTTTGACAAGGTTCACCGCGTTTGCGCCCTTGTTCGTCCTTTCCTGACTTTATACAGATACCATCATCTCCTGCATCAAATGAGTTGTTTATAATCAATGCTTTATTACATGATTCCAAATCAAGAGCATCTCCGTTTTGTGAGTACCAAGGATTAGAAACTGTAACTTTATTAATTGTAATATTTTCACATGATAGCGGATGTAAGCACCAACTGGGTGAATTTTTGAATGTCGCTCCTTCCAGCAATACCTTATTACATTTGATGAAACTTAGCAATACAGGACGTAACCAGTCGCGCATGTAGTCCCAGTCAGAATCGGTAAGTTCTCCACGAGGTACGTTGAAGTTGTCTTTTGACAGGATAGCACCTTTCAATGCACCTTCACTGGGATACCAGATTCTTCCGTCGGTATCTACCACACCACCGGAGGCGACCAATTTTTTCCATTGGCCTTCAGTCAGTTTATCTTTTTTGGTCGGACGCCATGTGTCTCCATTTCCATCAAATACTCCGTGGCCTGTAATCGCTATATTTTCAGCATTACGTGCTGAAATAGGAGACTGGCAACGACGGGTTTCCAAACCTTCAAAAGACGTGTTTATAATGGGATATAGTGAATGGTCTGCACTGAATAATACTAATGCATTCTTTTCTGTATATAGATTCACATTGCTCAATAGTTCGATGGGACCGGTCAGCCACAAGCCTTCAGGAATAATGACTTTGCCACCTCCTTTGGCATTAACCTGTTGGATTGCATCATTAATAGCCTTTGTGTTTAAAGTGATACCGTCTGGCTTGGCACCGAAATCTATGATGTTTACCGAATAGTCTGGAAAAGTAGGTTGTTCAACTTTATCCATCTTGAAAGGGAGGCTTGTATAGATGGCGGGATCTATAATATCTTCTACAATAGTCGTAGACGGACAATTATTACATCCGGTCAAAAAAGGAATTAAACATGTGGCAGGAAGTAATAGAATCTTCTTTATTAAAGTAGTCATTGGTATTATATATGTTTAAGATTAATAATTATCTAGTTGATTGTTGCTTTAAGAAGTCTTATCACTCTCCCGTAAAAGACCCTCACGGGCTATTTACGGGAGCAGCAATAATGTTTCATGTTAACCTAATTCTAACCTTAAATAAATATTATGAAAAAACCTCTTAATTATCGATTGCAAAGATAGGTGGCAAACCCCAAGAGGATGTGGACTAATTGATAGATTACGTGTATTTTTTGTCATTTCTGTCTATTATTTGCACACTTCTCGTGTTTTTATGCAGAAAGTTCCTATCTTTGCACAAAATTTAACTATTAAAAGATATGAGTTACAACTTGTTGAAAGGAAAAAGAGGTATTATCTTCGGTGCCCTGAACGACCAGTCTATTGCCTGGAAAGTAGCGGAGAAAGCCGTAGAAGAAGGTGCAACTATTACATTATCAAATACTCCGATGGCTATCCGTATGGGAGAAGTCGATGCTTTGGCCCAAAAATTAAATTGCCAAGTTGTTCCGGCAGACGCCACTAGCGTAGAAGATTTGGAGAATGTATTCAAGACCTCCATGGATATACTGGGTGGACAAATTGATTTTGTACTCCACTCTATCGGTATGTCTCCCAACGTGCGCAAAAAACGTACTTACGATGACCTTGACTATGGAATGTTGGATAAGACATTGGATATTTCAGCTGTTTCATTCCATAAAATGATTCAGTCGGCCAAGAAATTGAACGCTATTGCTGATTACGGTTCTATCGTTGCTTTGAGCTACGTGGCCGCGCAGCGTACTTTCTACGGCTACAATGATATGGCAGATGCAAAGGCATTGCTGGAATCTATTGCACGTAGCTTTGGTTACATCTACGGACGCGAACATAGCGTACGTGTGAATACTATCTCGCAGTCTCCTACATTTACTACTGCCGGTTCGGGCGTGAAGGGTATGGATAAACTGTTTGATTTCTCCAACCGTATGTCTCCTCTCGGAAATGCTACGGCTGACGAATGTGCCGATTATTGCATCGTGATGTTCTCCGATCTTACCCGTAAGGTGACTATGCAGAACTTATTCCATGACGGTGGATTCTCCAGCGTAGGTATGAGTCTTCGTGCAATGGCTACTTACGCTGTCTCTTATACACATCTCC
>ERZ1026933.840-NODE-840-length-11145-cov-5.493688_pt1 | contig 11145 bp, 5 predicted proteins | sample MGYA00519252_ERZ1026933 | MGnify/ENA primary metagenome ERZ1026933 (study PRJEB26926, sample SAMN06164828) | human gut metagenome | biome: ENVO:00009003; feature: ENVO:2100002; material: ENVO:00002003 | host: Homo sapiens | place: USA | collected 2012 ... | reverse complement strand
CGAGATGCTCAGGAGTCTCGTGGGCTCGGAGATGTGTATAAGAGACAGCCATTACGGAGTTTTATTATGATTATAGTCCTTCACTGACCGGTAGCCGTATCAAATGTAAACGTTATAATGCAACGAAGAATGCAGACGGTACGTTGACACGCGGTACAGAAATCACAAACCCTTGGAAAAACGGTAGTACAGAATCTGATTACGTAACGAACCGTCTGAAAGATATTCTGGAGAATTCCATCATCGTACAGGATAAGTCTGCCACTACTTCAACGGGTAAGAGCGTATGGGTCACAAAGGGCGGTTGTCCGGTCATACTCGAAGGTACGGGTGCAAACATCCGTATTACTACTCCTTATCGTAAAGAACTTGCCGACCAGAATAGTAGCAATAGCCCTTATGAACTGAAAGTTCGTGAGGTGGAAGGTTATTATAACATGGGGCAGAATCCTGACGGTAATGGTGAAACCTTTATCGTAGATATGGAACCGGTGATGTCTGCTTCAAAATCCGTTTCTACTTTATTAAAGGAGTTGGCAACAAAGGATAATCGTTATAGTGAGTTCTCTAATATGGTGGAGAATAGTACGTTAGTGTCTCAATTCTATAACATTACTACAAGCGGGTCTTCTTCTACGGGTACTGCCAAGACCATTTCCAATGGTTTGACCCTCTCGGTCATGGAGAACTATAATTATACAGTCTATGCTCCGCCTACAGCCGAGATAGAGAAAATGTATGAGAATAACTTGCTTCCGGATTGGAGAGATGTGATTGAGTTGGAAGACAAGCTGGATGAAATCGAGAACAGCAATCCGGAAGAGGCTGCTCGATTGGAGGTTCAGATAGATAGCATGAATACATTGATTAACAACTTTATACGTTATCATATCCAGAACAGTGCGGTTTATCAGACAGCTCCTGCCTCATCGGGTACTTACGAAACTTCTTACATGGGAGGAAGCCGTTTTGCCACGCTTACCGTATCGAACAGCGGTCAGGCCGGTTCGGGAAGTATAGTCATCACTTGCAATGATGCCAATAAAATGGAAATTGAAGGGGAAGTTCCCCGTAAGGTTTTGGATGGCAATTACTTTGCACGTGAATATCGCTTCCGTTCCGGTACAAGTTCACAAGATTCAGGTACCCCTCCTGCATGTACGGATATTGAATCGGCAACTCGTATCTTCAACTCTTCTACAGCAGTCGTACATCTGATAGACAAGCCATTGCTCTATACAAAAGAGTTGTCTGATGCCTACAATGAGATTTCAGGTAATTAACCTTAATGATAAAGACAATGAAACAATTAAAATATTATTTCTTAATTTGCTGCCTGGTCGTTGCCTCGGTAGTGAATGCTCAGGGAATAACGAGTGTGAGTGGAACGATTTCCGACTCTTTCGGGCCTGTTGTGGGGGCTGCTATTGTTGAAATGGACGCTTCTAACCGTAACATATCTGCCACAGTGACAGACTTTAACGGTAATTTCACCTTGAAAATCAAGAATCCTAAAAACCGTTTGAAGATTAGCTATGTGGGTATGAAGACCCAGATTCTTCCTATTAATAAAAAGGTGTACCATGTGACCTTGGAGGACGCCATGGTATTGAAGCAGGTGGAAGTAAAAGCAAAGAAACGTGTGGAATCATCCGGTTTGGCCATTCCGGAGCGCGAGGTCTCTTTCGCTTCACAGACTATTAATGCCAAGGAATTTGAAGGCTTGGGTCTTACTTCCGTCGATGAAGCTTTGCACGGACGTATCGCAGGTTTGGACATCGTGATGAATTCCGGTAACTTGGGTGCCGGTACGACGATGCGTTTGCGTGGTGCGTCTACAATCAGTACGTTGACGAGTTCCGAACCTTTGATTGTGGTGAACGGTGACGTTTGGAATGTGGATCAGAGTAACTTTGATGTACAAAATGCCAATGATGAACAGTTCGCGCAATTATTGAATATCAACCCGGAAGATATCGAGAGTATCAGCGTTTTAAAAGATGCTGCTGCTACGGCGATCTGGGGTTCTCAAGGTGCGAATGGTGTGATTGAAATCAAAACAAAGCGTGGTAAACGTGGAAAACCGAGATTGACTTATTCTCTTCGTTTGACAGGCACCTACCAGCCGGATGGAGTGGATTTGTTGACGGGAGATCAATATACGATGTTGATGAAGGAAGCGTATTTCAATCCTCGTTTGAGTGATGCGGCCGCTGATATTCCTGAATTCAATTACATTACGGATAAGCGTGTGTTCTCTGAATGGCAGATGTTCAACAACAACACGGATTGGGTGAAAGAAGTGAAACAAGTCGGTTTGCGCCAGAATCATTTCGTTTCCATTACCGGTGGTGGTGAAAAGGCAACTTTCCGTATATCCGGTGGTTATGACCATGAAACCGGTTCTATCATCGAACAGAAGTTGGATCGTTTTACGACCCGTATGATGTTGGACTATTATGTAAGTGATCGTATTAAGATTATCAGTGACTTTGCTTTGACTTATACGGACAACCAGAGAAATTCCGATGATTTGTTGGCTATTGCTTATAAGAAGATGCCGAACTTGGCTATTTTCGAAGAGGATGAGCAGGGTAATTCTTTGGGACGTTATTACGAGATGTTGAAGGCTAAAGATGCATTGGAAGATCAACGCAATCTTGTGAACCCGATTGCGAGTGCCAAGTATGCCAAGAACTCTTATACGACGTACGCCATCGACCCGAAGTTGGAATTGCAGTATGACTTCTTGGGTATTGATGATACCAAACACCGTTTGACTTATAACGGAAAGGTGATTATGAATGTGTTCAATGCATACGAAGATACCTATTATCCGCGTGAATTGTCTACGGATAACTGGAATGCCAGTGGAGTGAGCAGGGCTACAAGCTTTAGTTCCAAGAGTTTGGCGTTTACCACTACGCATACGTTGACCTTTGTTCCTCATTTCTTGAATGAAGACCATTCATTTATGACGATGGGACGTTTCCAATTGGTTTCAGGTACGTCAAGTGACCAGAAAACCAAAGTAGCAGGTTTGCCGAACGGTGTGGAAGCTCCGAGTGCCGGTGGTATTACTCCGGGGATGTCCAGCAACTTCAATCGTTGGAGAAGTCTTTATTATACGTTCTCTGCTCACTATGCTTATAAAGAAAGATACATTTTTGACGTATCGGCCCGTGTAGATGGTACGACCAAGTTTGGTCCGGGTAAGCGTTGGGGTGTCTTTCCTGCATTTTCCGGCCGTTGGAATATTATAGATGAGCCATGGATGGAGAGTACTCGTAAGTGGTTGTCTATGCTTTCAATTCGTCCGGGATGGGGTATGACGGGTAACCAACCTAATCAGGACTATTTGTATGTCAACCAGTACAGTGCGGCAGGCAACTATTTCGGTGCTACCGGTATGGCTCCGAACAACTTGAAATTAAACACTTTGAAGTGGGAAATGAAGTATACTTGGAACGTGGGCTTCGATTTGGGCTTTTGGGATGACCGTATTAAGGCTGATATCAACTTGTATACACAGACCACGAAAGACATGTTGATGGCGAATGTGAGGATATCTAGTATTTCCGGTTTCACAACTTATCCTTATCAGAATGTGGGTGACATGAACAATAAAGGTTGGGAAATCAACTTGAACACCAACAAACTGATTCAAAAAGGTAAGTTCTGGATGGATTTGAATTTCACGTTTGCCAATAACAAGAATGTGATTACCCGAATGGATCCCCGTGTATTGGAGACTTTGAACAACGATTGGGAACCCAAAAATGCAAAGCTCTTGCAACGCGTACAGGTAGACAATCCTTTCGGTGCCATTTACGGTTATCGTTTCAAGGGTATTTATATGTATAATTATGATACTTATCTGCAAAAAGAGCGCTTGGCTGCCGACGGCGATGCGGAGGCACGGGCTTTCATTGCCAACTTCAATAACAACGGTGGTTGGACAGCTCCTCTTGTATACAATGCGAATGGAGAAATCGTACGTGACATGAAGGGTGATCCGTTGCAGATGATGTTCAATTACATATCAGGTGGTACCGGATATGAGTTTAAAGGTGGTGATGCGATTTATGAAGATGTGAATCACGACGGTAATATCAACCAACTCGATGTGGTTTATTTGGGTAACTCATTGCCAAAGTTGACCGGTGGTTTCGGATTAAAGTTCAATTATGGCGACTGGGCTTTGAATGCACAATTCAATTACCGTGTGGATTACGACATTGTAAATCTTGCCCGTTTGAATATGGAGAACATGGAGTCTAACAATAATCAGAGTCAGGCCGTGAACTACCGTTGGCGTAAAGAAGGTGATTTTACATCTATTCCGCGTGCATTGAGTTCGAATGGGAACTTTGCGAATTATAATACAATGATTAGTGACCGCTTCATAGAGGACGGAACATTCTTGCGTCTGAACTATTTGCAGATTTCCTATAATATGCCGCAGAAGATGGTGAAGAAAATCGGCTTGAGCGGTTTGCGTTTCTATTTGAGTGGTAATAACCTTTTCTGCTTGACGAAGTATTCCGGTGTGGATCCGGAGTTGGGTTACGGAGGATATAGTGTGACGCAAGACGCCGCGCAGACTCCGCGTGCCAAGTCATATACTTTTGGTGTCACAGTAGATTTCTAATTGATAATGCTATGAATAAGATGAAGAAAATATGGTTTAAATCAGCTTTTCTGGCCATGGTCGGAATGTCTATGACATCTTGTGGAGACTTTCTGGATATTTATCCGTTGACCATGGTGTATGAAGATAATTATTGGAATGAGAAGAACGATGTGGACCAGATAGTGACAGGTTGCTACACACGTATGCAGGATGATGATTTTGTTCGTCGCTTGTTCATCTGGGGAGAGAGCCGTTCGGACAACACGCGTAAAGGGTTTCATCCTAAATTCAGCGCGACCTCGGCAGAAGGGTATATTTTGAGCGAGAATATTCTTTCCACCAATGCTTATACCGATTGGTCGAGTTTCTATTCTGTCATCGACCGTTGCAACTTGGTCATCCAGAAAGCACCGGAAGTGGCAGAGAAAGACCCGAATTATTTGCCGAGTGACGTGCAGGCTACGATAGCCGAGGTTACGGCCTTGCGTGCCCTTTGTTATTTCTATTTGGTGCGTACGTTTAAGGATGTACCTTATTATACGGAGGCTATTACAAATGACGAGCAGGAACTGAACCTTCCGGCTACGGACGGGGATGTCATCGTTCGGAACTTGATTAATGACTTGTTGGCTGTATGGCCGAATGCGTTGAAGGTATGGCCGAAGCAGTCCGGTAAGGATATCAGTTACGGACGCATCACGCAGAATGCTATCTTTGCCATGTTGGCTGATATGTATTTGTGGATAGATGATTATTCCAATGCAGAGAAATATGCCCAAATGGTTATCGATTACAAGACGGATTATTTCAAGAATAATTATTCTTCCTATTATATGGTGAATGGTTATCCTTTGATTCCGGACAATGACAATACCATTTTGGAAGCAGGAATGGCTTATAATGCCAATTTCGGTGAAGGCGGAGGTCCGGAGAGTATATTTGAGTTGGATTTTTCGGAGAGTACGACCGATGGTTCCAAGTCGAATGACGTACCGGCCGAATTTTTCTATCGTTTTTTCAAATCCAATGATAAGGATCCGAACTATGGCCAGTTCGCTCCAGCAGAGGATCTTTGGAAAGAGCTGTCTTCTCCGCAGATATTCTTGTCGAACAAGGACACGCGTATTAAAGAGTCCATCCATGTGGATAACGAGTCTAATCCGGAAATCGTGGATATAGCTAAGTATACGTATCGTAGTATCAATCCGAGTTTATCTTCCGGTAGTTCTTTGGCTTATGTGCAGCGCCTGGGGAAGAACGATGCCAATTGGGTATTTTACCGGGTTAGCGATATGATGCTGATTAAGGCGGAAGCTTTGATTTGCATGATGGGAGAAGATGCTACTCAGCGTAATGACAGTTTGGGGCAAGCCGCTTTTGAGTTAATCAAGACCATTGCCGACCGTTCGGCACCGAACACGTCTTCCTCTTTGATTTACAGTAATTATTCTACAAAATCGCAATTGATGGATTTGGTGTTCGACGAACGTAGACGTGAGTTCTTGTTCGAGGGTAAGCGTTGGTTTGATTTGGTACGTCATACCCGTCGTGACGGCAACACGGATTACTTGGTAGATGCCGTGCAAAGTAAGTTTACGGAAAATGCAGCGACTGCAACCGGTAAGTTGAAGAACATGATGGCTATTTATTGGCCTTATAATTACGACGAATTGCAGGTTAACTCTAACTTGAAGCAGAATCCTGCCTATCCGGAGGCCGGTGACTCTTATGAATCAACAGGTAAATAATTGTTATGAAGTATTTGTTTAAAATATTAATATCCATGTGTACCGTTTTACTGTTAACGGTACAGATGAGTCTGTTCACCAGTTGTAATGACGACTTGGCAGCCGATAGCTACTATACTTTTACGGGAGAGATGATGAGTGATTTTTTGAAGAATCGCGAAGATTTCAGCCTGTTCAAGCGTATTGTCGAGCGTGCCGGCGAGATGGATTTTCTGTCGAGTCGTGGCTCCCGGACTTTCTATCCGGCCGTCAATTCCGGAGTGGAATCATTTTTGAAAGAACGTGGTTACGCTTCGGTCGAGGATCTTCCGGTCGAATTGTGCGATACGTTGGTGAAAGCCTGTTTGGTGGATAATAGCATCAAGTACACTTATAATTTCTCCGAAACGGAGCAAATAAATAATGAGCTTGATTTGCCTTTGATTATCGTGACGAACGGGGATACGGTAGATGCGAACGGGATGACGTTAAGTGTAATCAACCGTCGTTCCGCCATTATCAACGAGTTGAAGAATGATTCCGTGGACAACGGTGTGGTTCATCCGGTAGATCGCGTACTGATACCGAATACCAGTTTGGGCTCCAGTCTGTTGGACGATAATCATGATGAGTTTACGATTTATTATGAGGCTCTCAGTCGTACCGGATTGCTGGACTCGTTGATTCATTATCGTGATGACAGCTATGAAATCTGGAAAGAAAATTATCCGGAGTTCAAAACCGGAATTCATTCCGGAGGTGTCTTCAACGAGAATGACCAAGGCTACGAATATCATGCCAAGCGTCCGGACCATCGCTATCAAGGTTTCACATTACTTATCGTTCCCGATGAGGTATTGTATGAGAAGTACAGTGATCGTTTTAACGCCAATATGACTTTGGACCAGAAGGTCGATGCGTTGTACGATTTAGCCGTTGAGAAATATAAAGATAATGCGGCTGCCAATATTTTCGGTCTGAATGAAGTGGATCCTGACGATTCTGAAGGAAGGACGTACAAAGAGAAGTATTGGAATAAAGAATCCTTGACCAGCCGTTACAACCCGTTGAATATGTTCCTGTCCTATCATATTCTGGACCGTCTGTTTGCAAGTACGGCTAAGTTGATTAACTGCTGGGGTACCAATACGGCCTATGCCAATCCTACGGAGTGGATTTCTACGTTGTTGGATTATTCCACGATAAAGTTGGAGAGAGTGTATGCTACTGTGGACAAGCAGGTAGAGCATCCGGCTGGTTACTATATCAACCATAGTACGGCTACGGAGTACAATTCTTATGACAGAGTACGTGGTGCTTATTTGACGCAGCCTGATGCAGAGAACTTCTCATTGAACGTGTCCTACTTCTACTTAGACGATGTTGTGGCTTATGACCAGACGATGCGTAACAATGTGATGAATACGAGAGTGCGTGTGGATTTTTATACATTATGGCCCGAGTTGACTAGTAATGATATCCGTTTGTGCGGGAATCCGACACAGGCTTACGGTTCTCATGACAATGATGAGAATGGTGGAGAGAATGGCGGGTTCAATTATTACATTCCACCTGGCTATATGAAAAATTGCACCTTCAGCGAGAATACCATTTTCTTTGTGCAGCGTCCGAAAGTGCCTTGGTGGAACTGGGGAGGAGATGAGATTAACATTTTGGGAACGAGTTACGATGTGACCTTCCCGTTACCTGATGTTCCTCCCGGCACGTACGAACTCCGTTTAGGTTATCCCGGCATGTTGGACCGTGGTATTGCCCAGGTTTATGTGGACGGCATACCGCAAGGAATTCCTATCGATATGCGCTATCGTGCCGATGATTCACGCGTCGGAGGGCTTTATAATGGAACTACGGGTTTTCGGAATTCAGAAGAAAGTTCTTCCGGTATTTACACCAGTGAACAGTTGGAAGAGAATGCACGTACGATGAAGAACAACGGTTATTATAGCGGGCCGAAGAGTATCTTTACGGAGAATGACGGAACGGATGCTCCAAGATACAGTCCGAATAGTTGTACGCTGATGTATAATAATGCCTATACTTTCCGTCGTAAGATTTGCAATGTAGAGGTGAAGCCCCATACGGACCATAAGATTCGTATTCGTTCCGTATTCACACAAGGGAACAGAGGATGTTTCATTCTTGATTATATGGAATTGGTGCCCATAAGCATTTGTGGTGCCGGAGGTATCGGTGAGGATGTTTACTAATATTCACATTTAAACGCTAAAGAAAATGAAACTAAAATATTATATACAGACAGGTGTTGTGGCGTTAGCCGCCGCAACCGTCGGTGTATCCTGTACGGATACGTGGGATGACCATTACAGTGTGAATGGTACGGTGCCCGGTGCAACCCTGTGGGAAAATATGCAACTCGACGAGAGCATTCGTCCTTTCGTGAGGGTTCTGGATTCTTGTGGCTACAAAGACATTTTGAATGCCAATCAGGTGTTTACGGTTTGGGCTCCGGAAATTACGGATGCGGAAGCTCAGGAGTGGATTGACACCTATAAGAGAGAGAAAAGCCAGGGGATAATTGATGACGATAATTCTACTTTGAATCAGTTTATCAAGAATCATATAGCCATGTATAATCAGCAAGTTTCGTCGTTGACAAAAGACGAGACTGTCAAGATGATGAATGGCAAACGTTTGACTTTGACCGGTTCCATGCTTAACGGTGAAGTGAACATGGTAGGCAACGGGGTTCCGTCTTCCAATGGTATGCTCTATAAAGTGGACGGACCCGCAACTTTCTTTCCTAACATTTGGGAACGCCTCCGCATGGATTTGGAAGGAGACAACGGACTGGACAGTGTAGCCAATTTCTTCCTTTCATGGAATCGTATAGAACTTGACGAAGAGGCCAGTGTGCCGGGTGGTATCGTAGACGGTGAAACGGTTTATTTGGACTCGGTGATGTACAATTACAATCCTATTTTCAATCAGTTGGGTCGGATTGACTCTGAAGACAGTCTGTACTGGTTCGTAGCTCCTACCAATAAGATTTGGAAGGAAAACATAGACCTGTACCGTTCTTATTTCGAGTACCATCAAAGTTTGGAAAAAGACGGCGATTCTTTACAGAACCTCTATTCTAAATTCATGTTCCTGTACAGTTCGTTCTTTAATGTAAGATCGCAGGAATTGCCTTTCAACGAAGCGAATCCGGATTCCATCGTTGCCACGACCTATACTTCTTTTTATCCGGATTGCTCCAACTTCGAATGGCCGATGCAGGCTGGCGGTTTGCTGTATGGCCTGACACCTCAGGAGTGCAGTAACGGTCGTTTGTACAAGGCTACGGATTGGCGTATTCCTCCTACCAAATTGATTTACATGACTCCTGTTCAGGTTGAAGCGGAATATGCTAATAATTATTCGACAGTGACGCTCTCGGGCGACTCGACTTCCATTCAGGTAAATGCAGTAGAGGCAACCAATGAGAATTTCATAGTGTCGGGAGGTGGTTACTTGGTGGTAAGGGATGCCCGTTCGGGTCGTACCAACCAGCCGGAAATTACCTTTAAAATTCCCAGCACGCTCTCCAACTGCCCGTATGACATCAAAGTCGTGTTTGCCTCTCCTTTGGCCGGAGACTCTTTGGCTAAGGAAGACGCACAGTTGAAGCGTCAGTTTACAGCAAAGATCAGATATTATTCGTCAAGAACCGGCGACATGATTGAAGGGAGCAATGCCGTGACTTTGTGCACGGATGTAGATGTCGATGCCACGAAGATGGATACCGTCACGGTAGCGACAGGATTTGAATCTCCGGTTTGTAACTACGGCGAGGAAGATCCCAGGGTGCTGCTGACCATACAATCTATCAAGGGACGTACGGTACCGGACGGTTACAGCAAGGATTTAGCGATAGACTGTGTGATTTTCGAGCCACGTCCTACATCCGGATCCGGAAGCGATGAAAATTGATTGTAGAACAATATTAGAGCATGAGTAATGAAAAGATATAGATTCTATTGTTTAGCATTGTTGATGGCAGGCACTTTGGGGGGCTATGCTCAGGAAGAGGCTGCTACCGACACCGTGACTGCGGCCAGACCTGCCAGTCCGATAAAGAAAAATGTAAAGACACGTCCGGTCAGCGGGCGAGTGTTCGCTGTGACATCCGGCACTCCTTTGGGTGGAGCCTTGGTCAGCGTGAGCGGTTACGACGGTTACAGTGCGTTGACCGAAGAGGACGGTACGTATAAGCTCGATGTGCCGGAGTACGCTACGGCATTGAAAATCACGGCACCGGACTATAATACGGTTCGTGTGGGTATTAACCAATCCGGTAAGTTGCGCGATGTGACGATGTATTCGAATGCCATGCGTTCGGCATACGGTGCGGATGACAATATCCTGAATACGGTGGTGGCAGACAAGTTCGATTATAGTCCGTCCTTGAATATCACATCCGAAATCGGTGATCAGTTGGGTGCTAATGTCCGTACGATTTCCCGTGGAGGTACGCCCGGTATCGGAAACTTCATGATGATGAACGGTATCAACTCCTTGCACAGCAACGGTCAGCCGTTGATCGTGATTGACGGGGTTATCGTAGACCAGCAGTATGACCGTACGATGGTTCATGACGGCTTCTACAATGATATTCTGACATCTTTCAACGTGAACGAGATCAAGAGCGTGAAGGTGATGGCCAACGGTACGGCTATTTATGGAGCCAAGGGAGCCAACGGAGTGATTCTCATCGAAACGAAGCGTAACACGAGTTTGGCTACGAAAATCGACGCCACGGTG
>ERZ1026933.839-NODE-839-length-11148-cov-19.982602_pt1 | contig 11148 bp, 8 predicted proteins | sample MGYA00519252_ERZ1026933 | MGnify/ENA primary metagenome ERZ1026933 (study PRJEB26926, sample SAMN06164828) | human gut metagenome | biome: ENVO:00009003; feature: ENVO:2100002; material: ENVO:00002003 | host: Homo sapiens | place: USA | collected 2012 ... | reverse complement strand
GATATCAAATCCCCTGAGTGCGCATTGGAAGCAGTACGCCAGAACACATTGGACCACGTATCCTACTCAAATTCGGCAGGTCTGATGGAGCTGCGCAAAGGACTGGTAGAAAAGTACTACAAGAAAATCGGAATCGACATTGAAGTTCCTGAACTCATCGTCACAGTGGCGGGAAGCGAAGGCGTGAACCTGTCCCTTCAGATTACTTGCGACGAGGGTGACGAAGTCATTGTGCTGGAACCGTTCTACACGAACTACAACACGTTCGCTTTCATGAACGGCATCACGCTGAAGGCTGTGCCGACAGACATCCGCAACGGATTCAAAGTCCCGGAAATGTCTGAGTTCGAGAAACTTATCACTCCGCGCACCAAGGCCATCCTCATCAGCAATCCCGGAAATCCTACAGGCACGCTATACACCAAAGAAAACATGCTTGCGCTCGGTGAGGTTGCGAAAAAGCACGATCTCTTCCTGATTTCTGACGAGGTTTACAGAGAGTTCTGCTATACTGACGAGCCGCATTTCTCGGCAATGAACATTCCAGGACTTGAGCAGAACGTCATTCTGGTCGATTCCGTCTCCAAGAGATACAACCTGTGCGGCTGCCGTATCGGCTGCATCATCTCACACAACAAGGACGTGATGACCGCAGCGATGAAATATGCCCAGACACGTCTCTGTCCTCCGATCTACGGCCAGCTTGCCGCTATCGGAGCGCTGGATACTCCGCAGTCATATTTTGAAGCAGTAAAGGAAGAATACATCAGAAGGCGCGACTATATGCTCAGCAGGCTCAATGCAATGCCGGGAGTGTTCTCCCCTGTCCCGATGGGCGCATTTTATACAATCGCCGAAATTCCAGTGGACAATGCAGAGAACTTCGCAAAGTGGATGCTTACCGAATTCAGATATGAAGGACAGACCACGATGGTAACCCCTGCAGTCTCGTTCTACAAGACGCCTGGAGTCGGACAGAATCATATCCGCATTGCCTACGTTCTGGAAGTCCCGGAACTGGAAAAAGCCCTGGACGTTCTCGAAAGAGGCCTTTCGGCTTATCCCGGCAGGACAATTTAAAATAGTTGGAAATGAATCTGAAAAGGACACTTTCAGCGGCAGTACTCGCATTTGTACTTGCCACAATGCCGGCTTTCGTGGCTTGTTCGCCGGATGACAATAAAACAGACATTGAAGCACCTGACAAACCGGAAAATCCAGAACCGGAACCAGAACCGAATCCTAATCCGGAGCCAAATCCGGAACCTGGTCCTAACCCAGAGCCGTCAGTTACGACAGGGGCAAAATGGTTCGAGCTTCCTGCCGTCAATGCCAAGAAAGAAGGCACAAAATACCTTGTTGATGCGGAAAACAGCGACTTGTATTATGCATATCATCTCTGCAACGGCCCGGAAAAATATGCTCACAACGGGAAAAGAGCGAGAAACTACACCGTATGCTTCAGCAAAAGTCATCATTGCCCGGTATGGGTGGCTGCAATCAGGCACAACAGTCTGCATCCGATAATAGGACGGGCAAACAGAACCAACGCCTACGGAAAAGATCCGGATATTCCTTCGGCTATCCAGTACAATTCAAAAGCAACTGGAGGAGGATGTAACAAGGGCCATATGCTCGGTTCCAACGAAAGGACCTGTTCAAGAGAAACCAACCGTCAGGTCTTCTACTATTCGAATATCGCACCTCAGGACCAAGACGGATTCAACACCGGAGGTGCACCTTGGAACACACTTGAAGATTATGTTGACGGGATTGTCCCACAGGACAGCCTCTATATGGTAATCGGCTGTTATTTCGATGATTACACCGACGTTTACGGCAAGACACAAAAGGCAAAGACTATACAGTTCGGAGGCCGTTCAGATGTCAGTATGCCGACAATGTTCTATTACGCCCTGCTCCGCACAAAGAAGGGCAACACCGGCAAATCAGTGACACAGTGCTCCGCTGACGAACTGAAATGTGTCGCATATGTGCTCCGTCATGAGACTGAAAAAAAAGGAAAGAACTACAAGCTCAGCGCCAAGGACCTGATGTCGATTTCAGACCTTGAGAAGCTCACAGGATTCAAGTACTTCGTCAATGTGCCGAATGCGCCGAAAAGCACATTCAACGCATCCGACTGGGGGTTTTAGAGATTTGAAAAACAGGAAAGGCGTCAAAGCGGAATATTGACACCCACCTGAAGAGCGAACAGCGTGTCATACCAGGTGGTGAATGACTTCACGAGGGCACTTCCGCTGCGTGACTTCCATGAATAAGGAACGACTGACATTCTCGGCTCGATGAAAAGTCCGAAATGGGAGGCCAGATTGAACCGGAACTGAATACCGGCAGAAAGACCGAGATACAGGCGGCGGATAGCATATCCGTCGTCTGTTTTCCATATAAGTCCGGCTTCAGGACCGAGAAGCAACGGCATTGAAAATACCTGACGGCTGTTTTTGCGCCAATAAAGCGTCTCGAACATAAGTTCTCCCCTGACACCGCCATAATAACAGTTCATCTGCCTTCCGTCATTGAACTTCTTCCATACATCACGACCGTAAAACCCTGACAGTCTGACAGAAAGCGGTCCGGTCAGCAGTTTGGCATATGAAAGGGCTGCACTCTCCCGCGCTGAAGGAAGATAGCCCACAGTTTCTCCGACAATGTCCGCGAGTTGAAGCTGGACACCTCCAGAGAAAGAAATCGACGCATCGCGGACAAACCATGCCCCGAAACCTTCGCGCCCTGTGGCATTGACCCTGTTGAAATAAGCGAGCAGGCCGAAATTGAAGCCATAACCGATATGGCATCTGTCCGGAGAATAGAGGCAATCCGTACCGTCATTGCCGAGCATAAATGAAGGAGTGAAGAAGATATCCATCTCACGTGCGATTCTTGCACGCAGGTCAATGCCCATATTCACCTGAACAGCAGCAGAATACTTCCCGGAAGTGCGTACAAGCGAGACTTCCGCCCCCTCTACCGTAGAGACATTGAATATTCTTGAAGGTGAATAGCCATAGAAATATGACGTAAAATCGAAACTGTGTGAAATGCCGACTCCTACACGCCAGACACGGACGCCATCCACATTGCGCCGGAACTCAGACACCGTTCCGCCTACGCTTACCGCATTAAGCGGATCAAACATCTTACCGACTGAAACTGAGACTGACGGTCCCTGAGAATAACTTGACACGGAATTGGGGAACAGGCCCACAGTACCCATTCCCGCACGCAGAAAGGTATTGTCCAGGAATTTTTCCGAGACAAACGCCTCATTCCGAGGGCGATAGCGTTTCTGCATACTGTATTCCAATGCATTGAAACTCGTGGTATCCACCTCCTGAGCCTGGATGCCCAGAGGCAGAAACACAAGCGACAACGCTGCCGAAACCAATTTACTCCCCATTCTCATATCTGTCACGTGCACTTTTCATTATAGTTTCTACAATATCCCCATCCCCGGCGGCTATGTCAATGAACGCCGGATCCTTATGGAAACAAGACAGGAGGTAATCTTCCGACGCCATATCATCCATAAAATCCTGAGTCCTGGCTCCCTTGCGGCCATAAATCACGGCCTTGAGATAATCAGTCAGTGCGGCCTGCTCAGGCAAAGCGGCCACTGCTTCCTCCGCAAGAGCATCATAGGTCTTGGTATTCATGGCAAGACAGAGCACCACCTTGTTGAGCGGAGAACTTTCTGAAACAGTCTCGAAGACTTCACGGGCACGGCTTCTCTGCTGCGGAGTATTGCCACCCTTGTAATATCCTCCGAGACAGAGAGCAAAAGCCCTTACCAGACGGTTCCTGTCATTGTCCGGAAGTATATTCGTGAGCTGACCGGCCTTACGGAAGTTATTGGACATCACGTACATGATCATCTGATTGGCGACCACGGCCTCCGGGTTCACTATCTCATATCCGTTCCCGTCCATCCTCATCAGACGGTAATCCACGGAAGGAGTCTGAAGGTCAATGAAGCCTTTGAGCAATGTAGTGTCAGTCACGCCTCTGGCAATGTAAGAGGCTGCAAGTGAATTCGCTGCAAGTATCCAAGGCCTTCCGTTAGCCTCTATGGACTCATCATAAGCCCTCTTGTATAGTTTCTCCAGTTCATCCTTGTCCTTGACCATCTGAAACAGATGCCAGTATTCATAAAGCGCGAATTTCTTTTTCCCGCTCCTGTAATCTTCATCGGAACGGTAACGCTCCATAATTTCCGCTGGCGTCAGTTCCCTGAAAATCTCATATCCGTACTGATACCTGACAGAACGCAGACGCGGAAGGTAATTCACTATCAATGAGCGGTAATATGGCAATGCCCGTATCTTTCCCCATTGACGGTCAGGAGTCCCCGGATTGGCCGAGACAATATCCCTTATGGCCTTGGCCTGGACCATAAGCGAATCTGCCTCAAGCAGTTCAGCCACAGCTGTCCAAGGAGCAACAGATGCAGAAGTAGTCATGTACACCCTGTCCCTGACAGCCTTAGGCAACACAGAAACTATCTGATTCAGAGCGTATTCCATACGTTTTTTAGCAAGGTTCACATTTCCCGCATAAGGCCCGTCCGGTGAAGCCGTGCCGGTGATATGAAACTCCTTCAGCTGCGAGCCCTCGCCATGGATAATGTCCAGCAGGACAGTCTTGATGGAATCTATCTGCCGCCGCCCCGCCTCGTCATCAGCCGAAAGCTGCGCTTTTCCGACCATAAAGGTCAATGACATGTTCCCGGCAGTATTGCGTTTTTCTCTTCTTGCCCGCTCACGATATTGCTCAGGGTCAAGCATATACGGTTCCATAGAATACTCCAGGAAACGGAGCGGACGTCTAAGTCTCGAGGAAGCGAGAAAATAGTCCTTCCTGAAATACGGGAGGTTGTAGTCCTCGAGCTGGATGATGCCCTTCACCTGATAGTTCTTCGACGGGTCCTCCAGATAAATAGTATCTGCCAAATTGACGATTTGAGCGGATGCAGTGAGCGTATCCGGTGATATCCAACGGTTCAGAGGATCGAGTGCAGGATTGTAGTTCATCCGCCTCAGCTGAGTGAGACGATATTCCCTGCCGTCCATCACGGTAGGTTTCAGATAGCGGAGAGTGTCCTTGGTCACACCGTCCAGCAAGACCGGCTGGACAATCATCCTCGCATTGCTCTTGCCGCTGTTCTCAGGAAGTGCGATCGTGCTCCTCGCCTTGAGCCAGTTCCCTTCTATATCTCCCTGAGGGTCAAGCACTCCCACCTGGTCTCGTACTGCAGTGACTGTACTGGTACGGATATAGTTGCCCATCTCGATCTTGACATTGATCTCAAGCCGGAAATTGACTTTCTCCAAGACCGCAGGCTTCATGTCAGCCTTGAAAATCAGCGCGCCTGTCTCCGGAATGGAGATTTCAAAATAGCCATTGTCATCCGGAAAAGCCTGTGAATCAGGGGCCACGAAGGTGTTTTCATCCCCGTCCATCTGCTTCTTCACATCTTCAGCCTGAGCAACTGTATTGAAGCCGTAAATATTTACGGACACTTGTTTGAGATCAATCGGCTTGCCGCTGGTCTTGTCGAGTATATGTCCTGTGACACGCTTCATCTCCTGCGCCCTGAGAGGAAGCACGAAAAACAGAAGCGTAAGCAAAGGGAATATTTTCAGATACCTCTTCATTACCGGCTATTTCATTATATATATGAATGTAACGCCGAGATTCATCGGCATAAGCTTATAACCTCGTGAGTTGTGCGCCTCTCCATCCAGGTCGCCGAAACTGTCATAACGGCCCGAACGCCTCTGACTGAATGCGACCACGCCTACGCCACCGGAGAATTCCACGCCCCAGCGCCTACCCAGAGGCAACACATACCCTCCTGTAATACCGATTCCGCCTGCAATACCTTTGTAGCTGCGCTCGCCCATCGACATGTCATAGGACGAGAACAATGCTGCGATGCCCACATATTCCCGGACCAGAGGCCTGCCATTGAACCACCAGCGGAACTGCGGCTGAGCCGCAATCAGTTTCGAGTCAATGCCATAAGGCTTGCTGTGTCCGAAAACGGATACGGACAGCGAACTGTGCTCACCCGTCACCATTTCCAGTCCTATATCAGGAGTCAGCAATACGTCATTCAGCGCATTGGAGCGCAGGGCAACCTGCTGAGCACCGGCAAGCTGCTCAAAGCCCAAAAGGACTCCGAGCAGCACAGCAGATGCCATCAGATATTTTTTCAACAGTCTCAAAATCAGATTTCTCCGCCAGGTGTAGGATTTGTACCCGGTATCCATTCTTTCAGCCCTGTTTCCACGATTGTGATTTCCTGAGGGCTGTTGATGGTGACTGTAAAATAGTAGATGTAACCGGCGTCATACTTGGTACGGCCGTCCGTGCTTCCGAGAGGAAGAGCGACCGTGCTCTTGTTCGCGCCGTCAACAGTAAGCGTAATGGCCGAGGTGTAATTTCTCGCAGGCATCGCCAAAATCGTACAGAGGTCAGATTCGGTTGCAGTCGGTGCCACATCCAAGTCCGTGAATCCGATACTGCCGCCGTCTTCGCTTCCGGTAAGCACGCCTGACTGCTCTCCCTTGCTGTCAGCAATGCAGAGTGTAGCCGTGCTGGAAGTGTTGGTAATCTGCATTCCGGTAACTTTGACATCATAATTTTCGATATCATTGTCCTTACCTACAATGCGGAATACGAGCGCCGTCAGAAGGTGGCTGTACTGAAGTTTCGGATAATACTGGGAATCAACGCCGTCGAGTTTCACGGCACGGCAATATGCAGCATTGAAACCGGTCGTCCCATTGTAATCCTGAGCTACTGCACTTGCCCAGAGGATGTCGGTGTTTCCGAGATTGTAAGTAATCTTGTAAGCACCGTCAGCGACTGAAGCAGTCTGACCTTCCGTATTCTTGTACGGATAGTAGCTGTAGAATGAATACGCGTACTTGTTGCCGAAAGGATAGTAAATCTTCGGAGAGAAGACCACAGCACCAGTGGATGTAGTCGTAACTCCAAGATTGTCAATGAGTATGGACCCTTCGAGGTCAGTACTCCAAGTGACAGGTGTGGCATCGCTCTGCTTTTCGGCGACACCTACAATGCCCACGTCAAGGCTGTTCATCACACTTCCCGTGACTAGGCCGTCCTGTATGGCTTTGGTAGTGGCTTCTATATTGGAAGCTGAACCGAAAAGTACCGGAACTCGCAGACTTTCGTCGTGTATCCAGGCATTTTCATCTTCCCTTGCAGAATCCTTGTTGCATCCTGCAAGAGAAGCCACAGCCAAAGCTAATATGCAAATGTATTTCTTCATTTTTCAGAAGTCATTGACAATAAACAAATTACATTAAATCCGGGTCAAGAACAGTAGAACCGCCCTCTTTCCAGTCCTCAAGTTCAGCGGTAATCTTTACTTCCTCAAGACCGTAGATGACGATCTTCACCTTATATGAATAACCGGCCTCGAATTTGGTCGCGCCTTCCGGAGCGCCTTCTATCTTGGTAATATCGAGAGTCCATTCCTGAGGAGCGATTTCTGTAGTCACGCCATCCTGACGGGTAGAGACATAAAGTTTGTAGGTAGCCTCACCAGGGATAACCATAAGGCTCTCTCCAATAGCTTTGTAATTCGTCTTGCCTTCTACATACGCTTCAGGTTTAACTTCCGTAAGAGCCTGAACACCATTGTCTCCCTTCTCCATAAGAGAAAGCTCTGCAGTTTCATCTGCAACACCCACAAGGCCTCTGTTCTGGCCAACGACCTCGAGACTTCCTTTGAATTTGGAAGCAATCTTCACGTCAGTCACATAGATATTGCTTCCTGCCTCGGAACCTGCCACGATTTCGAAAGTGAATCTTGTAAGCTGGTGTTTGAACAGAAGGTTCGGCTGAACGCCACGCCTTGCGGCAAACGCACTGTAGGCTTTGTCCGCATTGACCTCGTCAGTCTTTCCTGCTGCGTCGATATCGGTCTGCTGGTCAGCCTTTGCAAGCATAAGATCCTGGGAACCTTTGAGTTCGAATGGAACTGACACTGATGTTGCGGTCTTTACAGGCTCTCCTGTAGCGGCATCGTCAATGTGGTATCCGTAGAAATCATAGTATTTGCCTGTAACATAGTAGAATGGCTCGTTCTGAGCGGCATTGTTATGCACTTCGATAAGGCCCTTGTTGCCGTCAGCCGGTGCTGTTGCTGAGACATTGTCAATGAACGCCTCGCCTGTGAAGTCAGTGACTGTCCTGTCATAACCGTAGATCTTGAGTTCCTGACCGTTCCACGCCTTGTCAACTGCGCCTACAGATTTCACCTGTACTCCTGTTGATGGGGAAACAGCAGAGAAAAGTACCGGAACCGGTGTTCCGTCCTCGAGAGGATCAGTAATTTCAGGAACATTGGTCTGTCCGTTCTTGGTGCAAGCTGCCAACGCTACGAAGGCAACAGCTGCGAGTAAATGATATTTTTTCATAATCATTTGGGTTTAAAATAGTTATGTTGTTTATTTAATTTTGTCTTCTTCGTCAAGGATTATACTTCCTCCAGTTCCCCACGGCTCCACTTCCACATTCGGACGCACATCCATCATTCCGTATATGGCCAGTCTCACCACATATTGTCGGCCCGCCTGAAAGCCGGACGAGGTGCGTATGCTAAAGGATGATGTCGTCTTGTATGACTGACCTTTAGCCTCTCTCATCTCTATCTTTACTTCATATTCCGTGTCAGGTGCAGCAAGGAGTGAACCGCCTACCTGGACGTGAGGCCTTTCATACAGCACGTCCGTAAAATCTCCGTTGTAATCCGTATGATAAGTGTCCTGTTTCAACGCGCTGCCGTCTGCTTCCGCCAGATAGAGCGGGCTGCGGCCGGAAGAGAAATTCACTCCGAGTTCCGACTCTTTCCTGCTCACTACCGTAAAGGTTCCCCGCGTTTTGGATTTGACTTCTACGGAATTGACCATCACCGTGTTGGCTCCGTCAGATGCCGGATAAAGTTCAAAACGGAGACGGGTGAGATGGTGCGTAAATTCGAGTTTCGGATTTATGTTTCTCCTCGCCGTATATGAACTGAATGCATATTTGCGCACCAGTGCCTTCTCGGTTTCAGAGAGCAGTGTTCCTTTGAATACAGTTTCGCTGAGAGGAGCTTTTCCTGTCATCAGGTCAATGCTGCCGTCGATCGTGACCGGAAACGAGATCTTGTCCCTGCCACGGCTTATGGAAGACTGCGGAATATTCAGATTGTCAATGTAATAGGCATAGAAATCATATATCTCCCTGCCTGTAGGGTAATAGGCCTCCTTCTCCGAATCCACCCATGAGAGATAGCCGTCAGAGCCGTCATAATAGGCTTTGCGGCCGGAACGCCAGCCGACATTGTCCAGAGACGCATCCACAAGACATCCGTTCCCTGATGAAACTGCTGTGGTGGAGAATGAGGATCCGTCCTGATTGAACGCATAGACATAGACATTGACATCAGCCCATTTCTTGCCGTCAATGCCGTCAACGGCTCCGCTGCCCTTGCTGTAGGACACACTTGAGCCGCCGACTCCGACAAGAACCGGAACCGGCTCTCCCCCTCCGAAGTCGTCGTAATCGCCGTCTCTCACTCCCTGCCAAGAATTCTGGCAAGCCGTGAGTATCAATGCGATAAGCGATATGCGTAACAGTTTATCCAATTATTATATACTAAATGTGTCTTATATTTCTACATCTATCACTCCGCTGTCGAACCAGGCTTCCACGCCGTCTCCCCCGCCTTCACTGCTGAAATTTTCAGCCCCGATCCGCAACTCATCCCCAATCTCCAGTCGCGCCTCACGTTTTGCTATGCGTCTTCCGTCCGAACCAGGCACTGACGTCATCAGAGAAGCGGATACTATTTTGTCACCTATGTTAATTGCCGGGTAAAGTATCCTTGTCTCGTCTCCTCTTGCCGCTTTAACGCTCAGCCTCAGTATGCCCGGACCTGTGCGCAGGCTGCTGTTTTCCGACGGAAGCAGTCCCGGAACGGCCACAGTTCCCTCGTAGCCATATTCCGAACGGGACATTGAGAATATGACTCTTGCGATATCTTTCTCTGAGACTTCTCCTGTAAGAAGTGCAAACGATGCCGGGACTCCTGAAAGTTCTGCTGTGACCGAAATGATTCTGACGTCTTCTTCCGGGATAATCTTGACTGCCACAGTGATTTTCTGCTGCATCGGCTGCATCGTGAGACGATAGACATTCTCTCTCGTGTCTGAAACCACTCCTTTCAGCGATGCTGTCCAGACAGGCCCCGGTGTACGGATAAAGCGGTAAGCCGAATTGAAATCCACTTTCGAGCCGCCGCGGAAATCATCCAGTTCTTCTGCCGGAAGGTCATTGACAGTAGCGGTGAAATCTCTCACCGAAAGGGTTTTGTCCTTCATGAAGCGCTGCGGTCCTGAAAGACTGTAATCGCTTCTGTCACAATAATATGCCAACATCACATAGTTACCATACACGGCATATTCCTGGTGCACTCCGGTAGTATCTTCATCTGTAAGGAAGAACGCTCCGGCTGCATCGGTCGAGTATGAATACCTAATATTGTCGGAGATCTTGTTCATCGCAATATAAACCGAGTCAGGACGCGACGTGTTCTCTTTTTCGCCCCAATCTACTGAAAAGGCAATCGCCGTCTCATCCGAAGTATCGTCTGCGGTCTTCAAGTCGAGCTGGACGCAGGACAATGCAAAAGCACCGATAAGTGTCAGCAGAACAAATACTTTCATTGTGCCACCTCCTTTTTCTCGTCATCAGCCTTTAGGCGCTGCTGTTCAGTGACTTCACGCTTCTGTTTTTTGATTTCCGCTTTCTGATGCTTCAGTTCTTTCTTTTGCTGTTTCAGTTCGGCCTTTTTCTCGGCAGCCAGACGCTTGGCATCCTCAGCTTCCTGCTTGAGAATCAGTTTCTGACTATCTACTTTCTTATATTTCTCCTTGATGGACAATGTCCTGAACACCAGACACGCCTTGATTTCAGATACGACAGGGAAAGGACACACGTGCCATCCTTTGGAATGTTCCGGTGCTTCCACAAAGTCAGTACTGCTGCGGTTCATTGAATATCCTGTATAGGACGTCACGCCGATTCCTGCAGCAGCTCCGAGTTCAA
>ERZ1026933.831-NODE-831-length-11188-cov-21.145334_pt1 | contig 11188 bp, 7 predicted proteins | sample MGYA00519252_ERZ1026933 | MGnify/ENA primary metagenome ERZ1026933 (study PRJEB26926, sample SAMN06164828) | human gut metagenome | biome: ENVO:00009003; feature: ENVO:2100002; material: ENVO:00002003 | host: Homo sapiens | place: USA | collected 2012 ... | reverse complement strand
CGCCTTGATCTTTTCATCCATAAAGGTAAAATTTTTTAGTTGTTAAACAAAATTTTGGACACAAGATTCAAAGTTTCTCGTGTCAATCAAGGCTACAATAGTATGCAAAATTTTTCCGAAAAGTAAATGATTCGCGGCCGTTAATTAAAATTTTTACGTTTTTTAAACTTTAAAATTTATTTTAAATCTCTTAATATTTTATCAATGTTGTCAGTGACGTGATTATAAATTTCCGCTGACCGAATGGTCAATAATGGCCGAACAGCAGCAAAAGCCCGCTCTGCTCAGGTGCTTCGCAATTCGCCGCGGTCTATGCCGCTGCTCGGCTTCACTAACTTCGGTGAGTCAGCATGGATGTTTAGTTTTTTTTCGGTGCGAGGCTGTCCTGCTCGCCACCATGAACCTATTACTGTAAAAAGTTGACTCAAAATGCTCAGGTTGTCCGTAAACAGGTGGGGTTTCACGGATAAGTTATTCAAAATCAACAACTTTTCCGTGAGAAGGCGGGTTTCCACGGACAAAACCCATTCCGTGAGACAACGATTATCAGGAATAGCAGAGGTGCTCACAAAAAAATGCGGTGCGTTACGTGGAATGAGGCAAACACAGAATTGGATTGAATCGAACAACCTGCATGTCGTGATTTGGTCTATATTATTGAGAGTCAAGAGGATATAATGAGCGGCCAAATGCGGGTTATGTGAAAAAGTGGGTAACCTGGCTTTTGCAGCTTTCTTGTGTTGATTGAAATGGAATTTCGGTACGAGAGAATGATTTTTCGCTCCTACGCGTAAACAAAAAACTTTTCAGGTAAGGTGCTTGCAATGGTTTTATCGAACCAATGAGCATATCGCCAATATGGTAAAAATGCTTATAACGTATTGAATTATAAGTTGTTATGCGAATTTAAACCTATTTCTCAATATGCTCACTCCCATAAAAAAACAGGGGGATGAGCATATTTACATTCTGCTGTAAAACGGCATAATCTATTGGATGTCAGTTTGTTATGTGGATATCCGCATGTTCGTATGGATGCTCATTAGTTCAGAAATTACTGGAAATTACCTGTGGCAGAGCTCTCTCAATCCCGCGACTTCTTCTTCGACTTGGTGTTGGTTTCAGACTGAGTCGCTATCAAGCAGGAAACCAACGATGATTTCTTCGACTTGGCGACCGTTTCAGGAGTGTTTGGAAAATATGCGAAAAAGTCAAAACTGGTGGTGTGGTTGGTTTAGGGGATACGCCTTGTAAAGTTCGCCGTTGATACTCTTGAACTTTTACTCGAGCTGCGTGCGAATGGAAGAGCACAGTATGCAAAAACCCCTCGGACTCCGGGTGGAAACCGAGGGGTATAATACAGTTGATTCTCAAATCATGAGATCAAGGGCTCTGCATCCATGTCTGCAGGCTGTGGAAGACCCATCAGCTTGAGGATAGTAGGAGCCACGTTGCAGAGGGCACCGTCCTTCACGCTCTTTACTTCGTCACCGGCATTGACAACAATGAACTGAACAGGATTGAGTGAGTGGGCGGTGTTCGGAGTGCCGTCCTCATTGACAGCGTGGTCGGCGTTGCCGTGGTCTGCAGTGATGAGAATGACATAGTCATGCTTGATGGCCTCTGTGACAACTTTCTCGACGCAGCCGTCAATGCATCTGACAGCCTTCACGATAGCGTCATAGACACCGGTGTGGCCGATCATGTCGCCATTTGCGTAGTTGAGGATGATAAGGTCTTCCTTGTCGCTGTCGATAGCCCCGATAAGCTTCTCGGTTACGATAGGGGCACTCATCTCAGGCTGGAGGTCATATGTAGGAACCTTAGGAGAAGGAACCAGGATTCTGTCCTCATTTTCGAAAGGAGTCTCGCGGCCGCCATTGAAGAAGAATGTCACGTGGGCATATTTCTCGGTTTCGGCGATGCGGAGCTGGTGAAGACCGGCCTTGGATACGATTTCTCCGAGGGTGTCCTTCACGATTTCCTTGTCGAAGAGAATGTGCAGCCCCTTGAATGCGGCATCGTACGGAGTCATGCAGCAGTAGTAGAGGTTCGGAATGACGTGCATGCCCTCTTCCGGCATATCCTGCTGGGTGAGAACGGAAGTGATTTCACGTGCGCGGTCATTGCGGAAGTTCATGAAGATGACAGCATCGCCTTCCTCTATCTTTGCGAGAGGCGCACCTGCAGCATCTGTAACAACAATAGGTTTGATGAACTCGTCGGTGACATCTGCGTCATAAGACGCCTGGATACCTTCGGTTGCGGAGGTGAAAGCGGCACCTTTGCCTTCAGTGAGAAGGTCATAAGCCTCTTTTACGCGTGCCCATCTCTTGTCACGGTCCATTGCATAGAAACGGCCGCAGACTGTGGCAACTTTTCCGGTGCTCTCTGCCATGTGCTTCTCGAGATCAGCCACGAAGCCCTTTCCGCTGTGCGGGTCTGTGTCACGGCCGTCCATGAAGCAGTGTACATAGACATTCTCCAGGCCATATTCTTTGGCAACGTTCAGGAACTCGTAGTAATGGTCGAGTGAACTGTGCACGCCGCCGGTAGAGCAGAGACCCATCAAGTGAAGTTTCTTGCCGCTCTCCTTTACATAATCGTACACGCCCTTGACTTCTGCACGGCTGAGAAGCTTGTGGTCACGGCAGGTCTTATTGATTTTCATAAGATCCTGATATACAACGCGTCCGGCACCGAGATTCATGTGGCCTACCTCAGAATTGCCCATCTGTCCGTCAGGAAGACCGACAGCCTCGCCGCAAGTGAGAAGGTGGCTCATAGGATATTTGGCTCTGAGAGAGTCAATGAAAGGTGTTCCGGCTGTGTAGATGGCGTTCGAGTGGTCATGCTTGCCCTCGCCCCAGCCATCAAGAATCATAAGAAGAACTTTTCTATTCATATCTGTTACTATTTGTTTTCCGCGCGCAAAGATACAAAATCCCTACCTCTTTTTGTGCTAATCATAATGTTTTATTTAATTTTGCATATTGGAATTTAAACAGATAAGAGAATATGGCATTCGACAGACGAAAACGCAGCGGCGGAAAACGCGAAGATTCAAGAAGAGACGGAGGAAAAGGACGTATGTCCGGTCGTAGAGGCGACGCTTCCGGAAAAATGAGCAGAAAAGATAATGAAAAGCCTCTGAAGGAATGCCCTGACTATACGGGAACTGTCCAGATGACCAGGGACGGATTCGTTTTTGTCAAGGTCGAAGGAATGGAGGATGACATATTTGTCCGCAACGGAAAGACCAAGGGCGCATTGAACGGTGATACCGTGAAAGTGGCCGTAACCAAGGAGAAGACAGACAGCAAACGTCAGGAAGGCGTAGTCATCTGCGTCCTGGAGAGGTCCAGAAAGCCGTTTGTGGGAGTCCTCCACGTAGTCGGCAACCAGGCGTGGGTCCTCATGCAGAGCCGTGTGATGCCATATGACATCAGCATTGACATAACTGACGAAAAAGGTCGTCCGCTTATGCGGCGAAAAGGCACCGTCTCGGAGACGGGATATCTCAAGTCTCTGGGCAATAAGGAGTTTGCTGTGGCGGGAGTTACCGAAACGGTGGATGGAAAAGACTGCGAACTTAAGGTCCACACCGGACTTAAGGTGGCAGCGCTTGTGGACAGTTGGGACAGGGGAGAGCCGAATCCGCATGGCCATATCGTGGATGTTTTGGGCGAGCCGGGTGAGAATGATACTGAAATGCACTCGATTCTGGCCGAATACGGATTGCCTTACAGGTTCGAGGCGGAAGTGGAGAATGCGGCAGACGGCATCTCCGAGAAAATCACGGCGAAGGACCTCAAGGGCAGAAAGGATTTCAGAAAGACATTGACCTTTACCATCGACCCTGAGGATGCGAAGGACTTCGATGATGCGCTTTCATTCAAGAAACTGGACAATGGTAATTATGAGGTCGGTGTACATATTGCCGATGTTTCGTATTATGTCACTCCGGGGTCTGTCGTGGACAAGGAGGCCCAGTCGAGAGGCACATCGGTGTATCTGGTGGACAGGACAGTCCCGATGCTTCCGGAAAAGCTTTCCAACAAACTCTGTTCGCTCAGGCCTAATGAAGACAAGCTCACTTTCTCGGCGGTGTTCGAGATCTCGCCTCTTGCCAAGATTGTCAGCCACTGGTTCGGAAGGACCGTCATCCGCTCCGATTACAGATTCGCTTATGAGACTGCCCAGCAGATTATCGACAATGGTGAGGAATCCTACAATATGGAACTCAGGGGCGGTACGGACGGAATACATTCTGTAGTCAAGGATCCTATTCTGGAGGCTTCACCTGAAGCTGCGGCTCGTCGCGCGAAGACTGAGGCAATGATGGGCGCAGGCGTGTATGAAGGCTGCCTGATTCCACGTGAACTGAAAGAGGCAATCCTGACATTGCACAAGATCGCGTCGATTCTCCGCAAACGCAGATTCGCTTCAGGCGCTATCAGTTTCGAACGTCCGGAAATGAAGGTGGAAGTGGACGAAAAGGGCCGCCCTGTAAGAGTATATCAGAAAATTTCCAAGGAGGCAAACTGGCTTATCGAGGAGTTTATGCTTCTGGCAAACCGCTCTGTGGCAGAATTTATCGCCACGGACGGCAAAATGAACGGCACGGCCAAGAAGAATGCCAAGACATTTGTGTATCGTATCCACGATGTGCCTAATCCGGATAAAGTGAATGGCCTGAGAGATTTTGCGGGCAATTTCGGATACAAGATGGAAGATGCCGACGACGGCAGGAAACTCGCAAAAGCATTGAACACGCTCTTGGCTGAGGCCAAGGACAAGCCGGAGTTTGCAGCGATAGAAATGCTTGCGCTCAGGTCAATGGCGAAGGCTTGCTACAGCACCGACAATATCGGGCATTATGGCCTTGCATTCAAGTTCTACACTCATTTCACATCGCCTATCAGACGTTATCCTGACACGATGGTGCACAGGCTGCTTGCGATGTATCTGGACGGAGCCGATTCACAGAACAAGGCATATTATGAGGAACAGTGCAAGCATGCATCTGAACGTGAAGTAGTTGCAGCAGAAGCCGAGCGCGCAAGCACGAAGTACAAGCTCGTGGAATTTATGCAGGACAAGGTGGGCGGAGAATATGAAGGACATATTTCAGGACTTACCGAGTGGGGAATGTACGTGGAGATCGAGCCGACAAAGATAGAAGGTATGGTTGCGCTGCGTGACATTCAGTCAGACTTCTTCGAGTTCGACCAGGACCATTACCGGATAGTCGGAAAACGTACCAAAGTGGTTTACAGCCTCGGTGATCCTGTGAAAATACGCGTGAAAGCTACGAATCTGGACCAGAAGCTGCTGGATTATGAACTGGTTGAGACCGGAAATGAGCGCAGAGAGGACTCAGTTCCGGATATTCCGGGCCAATATGAAGAACATCGTCCTGCGGCAAAGGTCTTCGACAGCACTTCCAGAAAGAAAGCCGCTCCTGGAGAAGGAGACAAGGCCGCGCGGAAAGCTAAGGTAAAACAGGCCATAAAGAGGTCCAAGTCCGTTTCCAAAAAGAAATCCTGAGATGGGTAAGGGAATTGACAACCTGCGCTATCGGGAGATGGAAGTCGAGGACGGGAAATGCCCGGATTGTTCCCGGGCGTTTTCCAGATTTAATATTTGATGCGGGGTTTTGTCAATGCCTCATGCAGCTGATTGTCATATCTCAGACGTACTTGCACGCCTGCTTCCTGATAATAATATCTCGTGGCGATTTCCTCCTCTATGAACGGAATTATTTCCTGTTTCTTGAGAAGAAGGAACTGCTCTTTCTCCATGTCCAGCTTTTTCGCGAGCGCATCCAGCTCATCCTTCATTGTCCCGGCCATTCCATCCTTTTCAAGCTCCTTCTTCATCTGGTCGTACAACGTCTTGGCTCCTGACCTGTAATCGAAATCCTGTCCCTTTGCGTACTGGATAAAGTCCTTATAATCAGCATCAGAGAAATGGAAATCTTCCGGAGACGGAATGCTCTCGTGCTTCTTCACGTACTCCAGAGAATATCTGTCAATGATGCCGTTGAGGACCAGAGAATACACCAGTCGGCTGTACTGTCTCTCTGTCAATGTGTCGTCAGGCATGATGCCGCCGCCGTCGCGGACCGGACGTCCGTGCGCAGTAAAAAACTGATGTGTCAATGAATCCGGAATATGGCCCACGCTGCCGTCGGATTTGCGGTGGCTGTAGTCAATGGCCTGAATGCATCGTCCGCTCGGAGTGTAATACTTGGCCGTGGTTATTTTCAGCTGTCCGTTATAAGGTAGCGGGCGGATGCTCTGCACAAGTCCCTTGCCGAATGTCCTCGAACCCATTACAGTGGCCCTGTCCATATCCTGGAACGCTCCGGACACGATTTCTGCAGATGACGCAGTGCCAGAGTCCACCAGGACGATTATCGGAATCTGCGTGTCCACCGGTTCCGTCAATGTGCGGTATTCATCTTTGGTCACGTTTCCGTTGCCCTTGGAAGTGACGACGAGGGAGCCCTTCGGGACGAATAGAGAGACAATGTTTACTGCTTCCTGCATCAGACCGCCTACGTTACCCCTCAAGTCTAAAACCAGCTGCTTCATCCCCTGCTTTTTCAGGTGGAAATACGCATTGCGCACATCTCCTGATACATTTTCCGTGAAACCGGTCTGGAGAATATAACCGGTCGTGTCATTGATCATACCGGCATATTCCACGTCCGGAAGGTGGATCCTTTCACGGGTGACAGTGACCTTGACGGTGTCTCCGGCCTTCCACGACTCACCGCCGCGGAGCTTTTTCACGTCGAAAACAACAGATGTACCTGGCTTTCCCTTCATCTTGGAAGTGGACTCGCCGGCGTCCAGCCCGATGACGGACAGCCCGTCTATCGCCGTGATTTCATCTCCGCATTTCAGCCCTGCCTTGCTTGCAGGGGAGTTCTTGTATGGTTCATTGACGACAATGTTGCTCTCCTTCGTAGGCTTGTAGATGATGGCTCCGATACCTTCGTAGGTCTTGCCGATCATGAATTCGAAATCGTCATTGTCCTCCTCCGGAACATAGATGGTATAAGGATCGAGCGACTCGAGCATCGCATTGATGCCGGCTTTCTCGATTCTGTCAATAGGAAGAGAGTCAACGTATGATTTGTTCAGTTCTTTGAGGATAGCGTTCTGGATTTCAACCCATTGCCCCAATTTGAAACTCTTTGACTGCCCGAAAGAAGGGGCTGCAGATATGACCAATGCTGCGAGTGCAGCTATCAATTCAGTGCGTTTCATTATAAATGAATTATTTTGTTGCAACTGACAAAGATAGCAATCTATTTTGATTTCCTTTTGTGATTGTCCGTGAAATTGATACCTTTGCACCCGAATATATAAGGTAAAATTAAAGCAGTATGACGATTATTTTTGCAACGGGCAATAGCTGTAAACTGCGTGAAGCATCAGAGATTCTAGGCGGGGGCTTTGAGCTCGTTACCCCGGCCTCAAAAGGGATTACGGAAGATATCCCTGAAACCGGCACGACTCTGCGTGCCAATTCTTTACAGAAGGCGCAATACATCTTCGACCACACTTCAGGTGCGGATTGTTTTGCGGATGATACCGGACTCGAGGTGGATATTCTCGGAGGTGCTCCGGGAGTCTATTCGGCCAGATATGCCGGTCCGGACAAGAGTTTCAGCGCCAACATTGACAAACTCCTCGATGAGATGGCCAGAAAAGAGTATGAGGCATCTGTTGCCAGAGAATATGGCATCGCTACGCCCAAGGCCACGAGAAGAGCAAGGTTCAAGACCGTGATAACCCTGATTCTGGATGGCCAGAAGCACTTTTTCGAAGGTGCTATGGAAGGCAGGATCTCTTACGAGAGGGTAGGAAACGGAGGCTTCGGCTATGATCCGGTTTTCATTGCAGACGATTATCCTGACGTGACGGTGGCCGAACTTACAGATGACCAGAAAAACGCGATTTCCCACAGAGGAAAGGCGTTGAGGTCAATGGCGCAGTGGCTTCAGGAGCACTCGGCCAAGTAGCCCTACCGGTGACAATGCCATGGATGAGCAGGTTATAATACTGAATTACACGAAGATACGGGACAATTCCATAGTTGTCCATACATTGAGCCGGACTTATGGCCGCAAGAGTTTTCTGGTCAGAACCGGAGCAAAGGCCAAGATGGCATTCTATCTTCCGCTCAATATCCTGGAACTTTCCGTCACTGAAAACCCCAAATCGGATTTATGGTATGCCAGCCCCGTGGCGGCGAAATATCCTCTGCTCGGAATCAGGAACAATGTATTCAAGAATGCAATCTCCCTGTTCATGGCGGAGGTGATTTACCGTACCATAAAGGACGGAGCGGCAGAGGACGGCCTGTATGAATGGTGTGAGCATCAGATATTGACCTTGGATGCCCTGCAGTCGGATTTCAGTAATTTCCACATCTATTTCCTGCTGGAATTCTGCATTGCCCTCGGCTTCCGTCCGGAAGTGGCTGACCTGCTGCCTTTTACTGATGAGAACCAGGCTGTTGTGGCTCAGTTCATGCGTTCTGACCTGGCTTCGGCAATGCTGATTCCGCTCACCGGCCGCGTCCGTGGCGACATAGCCTCCTCCATAATCCGCTACTTGGAATTCCACACCGAGTCCGCCATCAACATCCGCTCCCTGCAGGTCCTCCACGAACTGTTTTCGTGAAGCGGCGGGCTGCAGCGGACAATACCAAATAATAGTTAAATCCATAGGCGCACAATCCCAACAATTTGGGATTGTGCGCTCGTTTTGTCCATAATAACTTTGCAGGCGAATTAGGCAAATTACTTGACAATGGACAAAATAATCTTATCGACATTGACGGCGCTGCTGGCGACCGGTTTTACCGTGTCAGCTCAGGAGAAAACTGACAATGCTCTGAGTCGTCTTTCAGTGGGAGGATATGGTGAGGCTGTGATGTCACGCAACTTCTACAGTCAGCATTTCAACCGTTACCGTGATCCGCTTACCTACAAAGATGACAAATCTCACGGCCGGTTCGACCTTCCGCACGTCACATTGAATCTCGGATATGACTTCGGAAGAGGCTGGACAATGGGGATGGAAATCGAATTTGAACATGGAGGTACCGAATCGGCTGTAGAGATTGATGCAGATGAAAGCGGTGAGTATGAGGCAGAGACTGAAAAGGGCGGAGAAGTCGCTCTCGAGCAGTTCTGGATCAACAAGTCCTTCTCGGACGGGCGGTTCAATGTGAAGGCGGGAGAACTGATAATCCCTGTAGGAGAGATAAACCAGCATCATCTTCCGAACGAATTCTTCTCTGTATATCGTTCCGAGGGAGAAGCCAAGTTGCTCCCGAACACGTGGCACCAGGTAGGACTGTCCCTATGGGGAAGCCTTCCGCAGTGGCGTTACGAGGCAATCTTTACCTCAGGTCTGGATGCGGAAAGATTCGGACACGACTGTTTTGTCCATTATGGTGCGACAAGTCCATATGAGTATAAACTGGCCAATGTCTATGCAGGTGCCGCCAGAATCGACAATTATTCCGTGAAGGGGCTTCGTCTGAGTCTGAGCGGATATTATGGATATACTTTCAGGAACACTGAACGGAAGGCCGGTGCCTCATATGATGACTGTCACGGAGCATTGGTCATAGGCAGTTTCGGATTTGAACTGAACAGATGGAATCTCATCGTCAGGGGCAATGCCACTTATGCCAATCTCTCTGATGCCGAGCGTATTACGGCCTTTTGCAACGCGTATCCGAAGCATACTCAGCAGGATGGTTCACCTTCCAAGCATTCGCCTATCGGCAGCAGTGCATATTCATTCGGCGGTGAAGCCGGATATGATGTGTTCAGCATTTTCGACGCCCTCAGGCAAAAGCAGAAACTTTATGTTTTCGGCCGATATGAGGATTACAACACATATGCGACAGGAAACAAGAAAGTCGCCTATACGTATGATCACGTGAAGCGTATGTCATTCGGTATCAACTACAAACCTATACCTCAGATTATAGTGAAAGCGGAATGGGCGAAAAGATATCTGGATTCGGCATATAATGACGAACCGTCCATTTCGCTCGGCGTCATGTTCGTGGGCTGGTTCAACAGAAAATAAATCCAAACAAATATGAAAAAGATTATCAATTATTCTTTGATTGCTCTTTGCGCAGTCGCAATCAGTGCGACAAGTTGTGAGTCCTCTCACGAGAAGAGCGAAGCTCTCACCATTCTTGAGAGCAAATTCAAAGCCACAAACACGGATTTTGTGGAAAAGACAGTCAAACCTACCTATCGTGCGCTTGCTGACAATGACAAGAAACTGGTAGAGCAGCTCAGCGCCCTCAAGACAGATGCTGATGTCGTGAAAGCCTGTGATCTATGGAAAGTTGCACGTCAGGATTGGGAGTGGTCGGAAGCATTTCTGTTCGGCCCTGCCGGAGACTACGGCATTGACCCTCATACTGATACCTGGCCTTTCGACAGGACTCAGTTTGACAAATACATGGCCAAATTCCATCCGGCAACAGATGAGTCGGATGCGGCCATCATTGATGATGCCATCGCTAACGGACAGAACCTCACTGGCTTCCATGCTGTAGAGTACCTTATATTCCGCGATGGAAATGCGCGCAAGTTGGCAGATATGACTGCAGATGAAATCTATTTTGCCAAAGGAGCTGCTCAGGATTTGTATCTCAGTTCATTGAAACTGGTCTCTGCCTGGGGCGGGGAAGTGTCTGCTGATGAGCAGAAACTCCTTGATGAAGTAGAATTCGAGTCCAAGGATTACGGCGCAGATTTCAAGAATGCCGGCAATGCGGGCTCAAGTTATTCTACCATCGTTCTTGCAACCCGTCAGATCATTGCCGGAGCAAACGACATCATCGGCGAGGTGAGAGATTCCAAAATCGGGTCCCCTGCTACAGGAGAAGATGTAAATTACATTGAATCTCCTCATGCACACAACTCCATCCAGGATTTCTATGACAATATCATGTCTTGTAAACATACTCTCTACGGAGCATTGTCAGTATCTGGAACAGAGCCTTTGGCAAACTCCCTCATCGGCGTATGTCTCGATGTCAAGGAATTCGAGGCTGCGGCAGAGAATGTAAAGACCAATATGGAGGTCGCGCTCAAGGCTATTGCCAATATGAAGAAGCCTTTTGTGCAGAA